>MDTE01123163.1_pt1 | contig 239847 bp, 204 predicted proteins | sample 811231 | NCBI WGS metagenome assembly MDTE01 (sample SAMN05326651, study PRJNA326480) | marine metagenome | isolation source: seawater | place: Indian Ocean: Red Sea | collected 2010
ATGCGCCCGTAGCTCAGCTGGATAGAGCACCAGACTACGAATCTGGGGGTCGGGAGTTCGAATCTTCCCGGGCGCGCCATTTTGTAAGGAAATGTGTTTAGGTTTTAGTTATTAGTTATGGTGATGACTAACTTAGTATGCGCCCGTAGCTCAGCTGGATAGAGCACCAGACTTCGAATCTGGGGGTCGGGAGTTCGAATCTTCCCGGGCGCGCCAACTATCCAGATTTTAAGACTATTCTCTATCCAAAAAGCATACGTTTATTAAAATAAGAAATTAGCCACTAGCTAATACTTCACCTGCTTGAACTGAAACTAATGACATGGAGAATTCGGCTGCTGCTTCACTACGTATTTCAGATATTTTTTCCGCTGCGATTTTAGCGGTTTCACCGTCTGGATAATGAGTGACTACCATCATGGACAGATCACCTGTTCGAACCATGCTTACAGTTGTTGCTCCTAAAGCCTGAATCATAGGTACAAATTTATCTTGTGCTATACCAAGCATAGAATCATCCCAACTTTCCAAATTCCAGTTAGATACTGTAACGTATGACATGATCAAACCTCCTTATCTGAACTCTTGAGTCCTTAATTAATAATTAAATTATAAAAATTGAACCTTAAATGCATAAATTTAAATTAATAGAAAATTTTTCTATTTATTAAATCGATTTGGACTTAGTGCTGTAATAAGTTCGGAATCTTCAGTTGTTTGGCTATAAGTGTTTCCAAGTATTAGGTCTGAAGAAAGTTTGCCCAAATAGGGAGCAGTCTGAATTCCGTATCCGCCTTGGCCAGCTAACCAAAAAAAATTTTTATGTTTTTTATCAAATCCTACTACAGGATTTCTATCGGGGGTAAATGTTCTTAACCCAGCCCAACTTGATTGTATTGATTTTACTTTAAAATCAAGAGCAGCTGTAATTCGGTCCATACCTATTGCAATATCAATTTCTTCTGCATAAACATCCCTCGGGATATCTTCTGTTTCATCAGCAGGTGATCCAATAATAGACCCCGTTTCTGGCTTTATATAAAACTCTTCCTCACAATCAATAACAACAGGCCAATCTTTATAATCCCAATTATCTGGTTCAAATGAAAAAGCAGTTCTTCTTAAAGGTTTTAAGCCCAGCTTTTTGCATCCTGCTAATTGCCCGATTTCATCGGCCCAAGCACCTGCTGCATTGACAATTTTATTACAGAATATTCTGACAGTGTCACAAACAACTTCATAATGTGTCCCTATCTGTTCTATTTTTTTTACACGTTGTGAGAGAAGTATTTTTCCTCCACATGCACGAAGTTGGTTAATATAATAATGATGAAGAGTCGATACATCTATGTCTTTCGCATCGGGGTCGAATAAAGCTTCAGATACATATGGAGACTTTATTGCTGGAACTAATTTTTGTGCTTCTTCTATATTCATGTGGGTTAAATTAGAGAGTTTAGAGAGTTCTTTACGAAGATTATTCATGGCTTGATGTTGATGTTTTTTTGCTATAAATAAAAAACCCCTTTGACTTAAAATAGCTTGAGAAAGCTCGTCTTCTGCCTTTTTAAACAGAGGTGAGCTCATAGCTGTTATATCTCTGATAACCTTGGAACCGTACATTGGGGCATAAACGGCAACCGACCTTCCAGTTGAATGGAATCCTGGGTGTTCTTCAGCTTCAACCACAACTACTTTTGTTTTGCTTGTTAAATTTGCAGCAACCGAAGCTCCAGCTATACCCCCTCCAATTACTAAGACATCAACAGAAAGTTTATCCATAGTTTGTAATTAATCCGCAATTAAAATAGCCCTAACCGGAGATGCATCTGCCCCGTTTAGTTTTAAAGGTAAGCACATTAAGGTATAATAACCCTCAGGTACTTTGGAGAGATTGACCGCTTCAAGAACAATTACATCTTTTCCAAGAACTTCTAAATGGCTATGAAAATGTTCAACTCCATATTTTTCAATTGAAATATAATCTATACCAACTAACGATGCACCACATTCATTAACTCTTTTCGCGGCTCCAGGGCTTAGATAAACAAAATCGGCAACAAATTCCCCTGAATTTACTAGCCCTTCAGTTGAATTTCGTGTTTTAAATAACACTCCTTCACCTGGTCTAATTTTCGACCAGTCGACATCAGTTTCAGAAACTTCAATAGGGTTTGTTACTTCTATAACTTGTACACGTTTGATAAAATCTGTTACTGCAAACTCATCGAGTTTTTTACCTTCAGAGTAAAAATGATATGGAACATCAAGATGCGTTCCACTATGACAGCTCATTTCTAGACGTGACAAGTTGCAAAAAGAATCTCCTGCATTCATTATTAGATTTCTGCTGTAAGGAGTGTCTCCAGGATAGTCGATTGACTCCGTTCCCAACTCAACGCTTATATCATAAATTTTTTTCTCAAGAATTTGATTCATTTTATTTTTCCCCTTTGAAAGACTTATCAAACCTATTGTCTATTTCACATCCCATAGCTGTTGCAAGAGCATTAGTTTTGTTAGCTAAAAGAATTACTTCCATGAGCTCTGAATAAATCTCTTCTGTCATGCCAGCTTTTCGAGCTGCAAAAGTGTGAGTATGAATACAATAATTACAGTTATTCATAATAGAAACTGCTACATATATCATTTCTTTATATAGGTATGGAATTTTGCCTTCTGACATAATTTCTTTAACTTGTGACCATGTTTCATCCAACTGTTTTTCATTATGCGACAGGTCTTCCCAAAAGTTATTTATGTAGTCAGTTTTTCTTGTCTCTCTTATGTCACTAAAAACCCGCTCAACTTTTTCATTACTTTTTCTGTCTATCGTAGTCATGTCATTCTCCTCTTGTATAGTTTTGGGCACTAATTCAAGAAATTGTATTGCAGAAGTTGAAAATTATATTCTTCTTGGTGTAGATGTTTTTTTGTGAGTAAATGTATAGAAATCTTTAGATATTATGCTTTATAAAGTTATGTATATATTTAAGAGTATGTTATACATCTAGAATCATTCTCCCAAAAAAATCCCTGCTTTCCATAACCCTATGAGCCTCTGAGGCTGCTTCTAAAGGAAATATTTTATGAATAACTGGTTTTAATTGCCCATTAGCCATCAAGCTAAGAACCTTATTAACTTGAGCCTTTGTTGAACGTCCTGCACCATGAATTGTAATATGTTTTCTAAAAAACTCCACAAAGTCTATTTCAACACGTTCTCCGCCGTGAGCTCCTATAGTCGCCATACGACCACCGTCTATAATTGAGTCAATTGTTTGAGACAAAATTTTACCTCCGACCATCTCCAAAGCACAATCTACGCCCTTACCTTCTGTTATTGATTTACAGAATTCGCCTATATCCTGATGGGTATAATTTATAATTTCATCTGCTCCAAGTTCTTTGGCTTTTTCCAGTTTTTCATCATTACCGGCAGCTGCAATAACCTTTGCCCCTGCTAATTTAGCTATCTGTATTGCGGCGGTTCCTACTCCACCTCCTGCAGCAGTTATTAGAACTGTTTCCCCAACTGATAAATGTGCTACTTCAATAAGAGCTTCCCAAGCTGTAGCAAATGGTATTTGCCCTGCAACAGCATTTGTAAAAGATAATGAATCAGGAATTCTAATTAAATGATGGGGTTTGCATCTTACATATTCTGCATATCCTCCCCATACTGTAACGCCAAGTATATCAGCTGTGTCACAAATATTCTCTTTTCCATCTTGGCAATTTCTACAGCTCCCACAGGACAACATAAAATGTGGAGAAACTTTATCACCTGTCGAAAAGCCACTTACACCTTTTCCTATATCTGCGATTTCTCCACATGCATCAACACCCATTACCCAAGGAAAGGATTGGCTGATACCAAACAAACCCTTACGTAAATCTGTATCGCAATGGTTTATAGCACTAGCCCTTATTCTGATTGTAACTTCACCAGGCCGTGGCTCAGGGGTGGGAACATTCTTATATTTCAGCACTGTAACATCTTGCGAATATTCATTAATTATAGCTGCTTTCATAATTGAAACTCCAAGGTATTTTAATAGATTGTCTGGTATTAATTATGGAAAGTCTTTCTTTGGTTGTTTGCCATTGACCAGTAATTGTGTGGCTCGAAGAACAGATGTGTGTTTATAGGCTAACTCATGAAGATTGTCTGCATAGCCCCCACCAATAACACAGGCTACAGGAATTTTAGATTTCCAACATAATTCCAGAGTAATATAGTCACGTATGATTAGACCGCTATTACTAAGTTGTAATTTGCCCAGCTTATCATCCAAGTGAGGGTCTACACCGGCATTAAAAAATACTATATCTGGATTTGATTTTTGTATTGCCACGGGCAAATTGGTTTTTAGACATGAAATATATTTATTATCGCCAGTTCCTTCTGGTAAACCAAAGTCCATGTTACTAAATTGTTTTTTATCAGGATAATTTTGTTCACAATGAATTGAAAATGTAAAAACAGATGGATCATGAGAAAAAAAACAAGCAGTACCATCCCCTTGATGAACATCTAAATCGATTATCAAAGCTTTACGTATTATAGATTCTTTCTGTAATACTTTTACTGCAACAGCGACATCATTAAATAGGCAGAAACCAGCTGCATGTCCAGGGTGCCCATGATGACTTCCGCCAGCTAGATTAAATGCAATACGGTTTTCTATTGCGAGGCGACCAGTAAGGATTGTGCCACCAACAGCAGCTAGTGCTCTTCTCACTATTTCATCACTACACTGAAATCCCAGTTTACGCTCAGCTGATTTGTCTAATTGTTTTTTTAGAACGTTGTCTATGTAGTCACTGTCATGGGCAAGACATAATTCTTTCCTAGATGCAGCATTTGGAGTAAATATTCTTGTTTCGTCTAATAATCCATTATTAAGAAGAATTTTCATAATTAATTCATTTTTTCCCATTGGAAACCGATGCCCTCCAGGTGGATCAATAGTATAATCTTTATGAAACACTACTGGAAAAATAACTTGCTTCAAATCATTACTCATAAAGGTTTTATTTTCTATAATTTTTAATTAAATTATTGACAACACATTTTCAGGAGGGCGTCCAATAACAGCCTTATTGTTAATGACTACAATTGGTCTTTCTAAAACAGATGGATGTGCGGCCAAAGCTTCAATTAATTTTTTGCGTGAGAGTTTCTGATTATCTAGGCCAGCCTTCTTATAATCAGGTTCCTTTTTACGCATTATATCGCGAGGCTCCATACCTAACATATCGAGTAGGTTTTCAATAGTTTTAACATCAAGAGGGGTTTTTAGATATTCAATTATTTCAGGGGACAATTTATTTTCATTAAGTAATTTAAGTGTTTCACGAGATTTTGAGCAGCGTGCATTATGATAAATTATAACTGACATTTTTAATCCTTTATTTTTTATTTATCTAGAATTTAGTATTGTATATATGAATTATTATATTTTACTCGTTTAGGCTTATCAGGCGTTTTTTGTTTTTAATGGTATCCAAGTAAGTTACCAATTATTAAACATTATGTTGGCTTCCACAAAAATATTAATTCATTTCACTGGTAGTGATAGTTGCGATGTACATATGAGTAAATTATTATGAAAGTATGCTTTATGCGTATTTTTTCATATAAAAATACTGTGTTGTTAAAGATTGGAGAGATTCTTTATGGAAACTAGTCGAGTAATTGGTATGTTCAACTGGTATGGCCTAAGGACTCTTTACTTTAAAGAATGCAGACGTTTTTTAAAGGTTGCACTTCAAACTATTTTTGCCCCAACAGTCACCGCTATGCTTTTTCTAGCAATCTTTTCTCTTGCTTTAGGAAAGGCTGTTACTGAAATTAATGGTGTGGCATTTCTAACATTTATGGCACCAGGCCTAATAATGATGACTATAATGCAAAATAGTTTTGCCAATACTTCATCGTCTTTAATGCTTGCAAAAGTTCAAGGAAGCATAACCGATATTTTGATGCCTCCATTTAAGCCCTTAGAACTTTTAGTTGGTATATCTGGGGCTGGTATAACACGTGGTTTAGTTTGTGGGCTAGTTTTATCTCTTGTACTTTTGCCTTTTGTAAGGTTAGATGTATGCCAAATATTTGCATTAATTTATTTTGCATTCATGGGTGCTTTATTTCTATCCCTAGTAGGCATCATTACAGCAATCTGGGCCGAGAAATTTGATCAGCTTGCAGCGGTAACCAATTTCTTGATTACTCCGCTCGCTTTTTTATCAGGTACGTTTTATTCTATTCATAGGTTGCCAGAACCTTTTTTTACTGCCAGTCAACTTAATCCATTTTTTTATTTAATCGATGGATTTCGGTATGGACTCATCGGGACAGCCGATGGATCATTAATTGCAGGAATAATTGTCGTTTTTATCATCAACCTTGTTCTTGGGGTTGTAGTCCACCATGTTCTGAGAAAGGGTTGGCGTTTGAAAACATAATGTTTTCTGGGCTTAACCTTGTGTAGGTATAGATTTATAATTATTTGCCCATTCTTGACGGAGAATTGAAATGTCTTCTAATGTAATGACCAATTATGGTCGAATTGATATTAGTTTTGATAAGGGTATTGGGTCTTATCTTTACACTAAAGACGGCTCCCGATATTTAGACTTTGCAAGTGGTATAGCTGTAACTTGTTTGGGTCACTCGCATCCATCATTACTAGCTGCTATCAAAACACAATCAGAGAAGCTTTGGCATGTGTCGAATTTATATAATATTGATTCTCAATCACGTTTAGCAGAAAGGCTTTGCAAAAATTCCTTCGCGGAGCGGGTTTTCTTCTGTAATTCTGGCGCTGAAGCAGTTGAGGCAGCACTTAAATTATCTCGTATATATCATGACAATTCAGGGAATCCAGATCGCTGGAGGGTGATTTCTTTTAATAACGCATTTCATGGAAGAACTTTCGCTACAATCGCAGCAGCGGGACAACCTAAGCATTTAAAGGGTTTTGAACCAAAAGTTAGGGGTTTTGATCATGTAGAATTTGGTAACATTGATGCTGTTAAATCCGCTATAACTAATGAAACCGCTGCAGTTCTTGTTGAGCCTGTGCAGGGTGAGGGTGGAATACATGTTGCTAGCAAATCTTTTCTGCAAGATTTACGAGAAATTTGTAATAAACATGGACTACTATTAATTTTTGATGAAGTTCAGTGTCGTATGGGCAGAACTGGTCGTATGTGGGCCTATGAATGGTCAGAAATAAACCCTGACATTATAACTGTTGCAAAGGCATTGGGTGGTGGTTTTCCCATAGGTGCTTGTATGGCAACTGAGGAAGTTGGAAGTGCATTTATACCAGGAACCCATGGGTCGACATTTGGTGGAAATCCAATGGCTACTACAATTGCAAATGCTGTTTTGGATGAAATACAAAGTGTTGGTTTTTTAGAAAATGTTGTTGCAAAGGGTGAATACCTTACTGAGAAATTAGAACTAATTTGTAAAAATAGCTCTGTGATTGAAGAAGTTAGGGGTAAGGGCCTTATGATAGGGTTACAGTTCTCGGTGCCATCACTAGATGTAATGGCAGCACTAAGAAACAAAAAACTTTTAACTGTTATAGCTGAAGGTAATACTCTAAGGCTTTTACCACCATTAACCGTGGACAGGGCTGAGATTGACGAGGCTTGTGAAGCAATTGAGGTTACAACAAAGGAGTTTGATACTTGACAACAAAACGTAATTTTTTAGACCTTGATGCTTTTGAAGCCCAAGAGTTGCGCAGAATAATTGAATGTGCTCAAGCACTAAAGGAAAATCCTAAATGTTGCGACACACCTCTATTTGGGAAGACTTTAGCTATGATATTTGAAAAACCTTCTACTCGTACTAGAATTTCATTTGATTTAGCGATGTCTCAACTTGGGGGGAAGGTAGTTTCTTTATCAACAAAGGAATTACAGCTCGGGCGAGGTGAAACGTTAGGTGATACAGCTCGTGTTCTATCACGTTATGTAAATGCCATTTTGCTACGAACTGATAGTCATGAGTCTCTTGATGAATTTGCGTCAGCATCCAGTGTGCCTGTAGTAAACGGTTTAACAGATAAATCACATCCCTGTCAGTTATTAGCTGATGTAATGACTTTTGAGGAACATTTAGGTTCGATTGAGGGGAAGGTTGTTGCTTGGTTGGGAGATGGTAACAATGTTGCTGCGACATGGATCCAAGCTGCAACACAATTTAATTTTGAGATCCGTATTGCTTGCCCACAGACTTTACAACCAAATCCAGAGGTCCTTCTATGGGCTGAGAAAAGAGGTGCAAAAGTGTCTGTAACTGAAGATCCGTTATCAGCCTTAGAGGGAGCAAACTGTGTAGTGACCGATACTTGGGTTTCGCTATCTGATGACCAAGATAAATCAGTGGATATTCTTAAGCCATTTCAGGTAAATAGTAGTAAAATGTCGTTGGCTAATTCAGATGCCATATTTATGCATTGTTTGCCTGCTAAACGTGGTCAGGAAGTTACCGAAGATGTTCTAGATGGACCAGCTTCTGTAGTTTTTGATGAAGCCGAGAATCGTATGCATGTACAGAAAGCTATTTTACTTTGGTGCTTAGCTCCAGAAAAACTGGGTTAAAAAATGGTGTCAATTGGCAGAAGTGAAGATGGAGTATTACCTTTTAGCTTGTCTTCTTCTCAAATACGTGGACGTTTAGTCAAACTAGGCACTTCTTTAAATCAGGCATTAAAGAATCATTCATATCCTCCGCTTATCCAACAGTTAATGGGAGAATTAATGGCACTAGGTGTTATGTTAGCATCAACCATAAAGTATGAAGGCAAACTGACTCTACAAACAAATTCAGATGGTCTAGTCAAAGTGATGTTAGTTGATATTACTAGTGCTGGATTAATTCGTGGATATGCCTCTTTTGATAAGAGATCAGAAAAAGATTTCATTTTTGATCAGGACTCGCAACATATATCTATTGTTGAGATTATGGGAAATGGTCATATTGCTTTCACGGTAGACCAGGGAGCAGAGATGGAGAGATTTCAAGGAATTGTATCATTGGAGGGAGATACTCTTTCCTCTTGTGCTAGACATTATTTTATGCAGTCTGAACAAATTGAAACAGATATTTTTCTAACAGCAGGTTATTACAAAGGCATAATCCGTTCTGGTGGCTTGATGCTACAACGTATGCCAGATTCTCAAAACAAAGACGGTGTTATGAAACCAAGCCAACCGATAGGAGGCAGTGTCAGACAAAAAGAGGGTTTATCAAATTTTGAAGAAGATTGGAATCGAGCTACCATATTAATGAATAGTGTAAAAAACAGGGAACTTTTAGATCCAAAAATTGATGCCCAGTCAATTGTATACAGACTATTTCATTTGGATGGAGTTCGTGGTTATCCTGAGAGAGAGATTAGGTTTGGATGCCATTGTTCTCGTGAAAGAGTTATTGCAACTTTAAGTAATTTTTCTCAAGTTGAGATTTCCAATATGTTTGTCGATGGTAAAATCACGGTGAAATGTCAATTCTGCAATTCAGAAGAAAGCTTTACACAGCAGTCAATTGATGCCTCAATTTTAAATTGATTGAAGTTGATACAGGATTATTTATCGACCATAATTAACTATAGGAGACCACTTCTATGCACTTACAATCAAAGCCCTTATTAATTAGTTTTTTGTGCGGTTTTTTTATTTTTTTAGCATCCTGTACTACCACAATTGAAAAGCCAAAATTTAGGGATATTTCCTTTAAACACCTTCCCCCAATAGTTTTTAATGTATCTCAAATTGAGATTGTCAGAGATTTTCAATCTACTCTTTTGGAACCTAATGTAGAACATTTTTTCCCATTAACCCCTAAAGTCGCAATTAAGCAATGGCTAGAAGATAGAGTGAAAGCAAATGGTTCGCAAAGTTCTATTCAAGTAAGTATTTTAGATGCCAGTGCTGAGATAAAAAAATTGGAAACAAATAGAGATTTGGAGGGGCTATTCACAACTGAACAGGCGGAAAGAATTGACGCACGAATTGAAGTTAGATTTGATTTAGTAGATGATAAAGGAAAATTAGGTCCATACACTATCGCTGAGGCAAAAAGATCACGGACAATTGCAGAGGGTGCATCATTGTATGAAAGAGATCGGATATACTTTGATTTAACATTGGCTTTAATGAATGACTTTAACGCAAGCATGGAACAGGCATTAAGAAAATATTTAGGAAAATATATTTGGCAGTAAGATTGTTTTAGTTATCGTCATACATTTTATCATAACAGCAAAATTCTGACAATTTCCTTAGAAAACCCTCACATTCTGATACCTGTTTAAGTTCTATAAATTCGTTTGGTTTATGTGCTTGTTCGATACTTCCTGGGCCACAAATAATTGTAGGAACTCCAGCACTTTGGAATTGTCCAGCTTCTGTTCCAAATGACACAACACCCGTAGAGTTATCTTTTGCGATGTTAAGTGCTAATTCTTCTGCAAATGAATTCTTTTCTGCACGTAATCCGGGAACTATTGTGCGTTGGATTGTATCTACGCTTGCATTAGCAAAGTTCTTTCTCATAGATGGTAAAATATCTGTATCTACAAACATTTTAAATTTATTATATATTTCTTCTGGGTCCTCCTCTGGCATTAATCTGTATTCCCAACTAAAGGTACACTCCTTGGGTATAATATTTTGTGCAGTGCCACCTTGGATAGTACCAACATGGATTGTTGTGTAAGGTGGTTCAAATTCACTTTGTGAATCAGACATAGTATTACTTATTTCATTTGAGAGGTCTGAAAGATAGGTTATCAGTCGCGAAGCGTATTGCACTGCATTAACCCCTTTATGTGTAGCACTTGAATGTTGCTCAAGGCCATAAACAGTGGTTCTAAACCCATGAACCCCTTTGTGTGCATTTACTACCTTCATATTTGTTGGTTCCCCGACAAAACAAGCTAAAGGCATTACTTGTGCCTTACCAAATTGTGCTATCATACGTGGAGCACCAAGGCAGCCAATTTCTTCATCATATGAGAAAGCAAGATGAATAGGAATTTTTAAACTTTGAGCTAAAAAATACGGGACTAAACTTAATGTAATTGCAATGAAGCTTTTCATGTCAGAAGTGCCACGTCCATATAGGCGACCGTTTTTTTCTGTTACATCAAAGGGTTTGGTTTCCCAGCTTTGTCCATCAACTGGAACCACGTCAGTATGTCCAGAGAGGACGACACCAGGGGTTTCTTCAGGCCCAATAGTTGCAAATAAATTAGATTTATTTGCTGTTGGATCTGGAATAAGTGTTGATTCGACTCCATGTAAAGATAGATAACGTTGAATAAAGTCAATAAGGTGCATATTTGTTTTAGAGCTTGTTGTGTCAAAAGCAACTAATTGTTGAATCATCTCAACAGAGGAATAAAATTTCTTTACCATCTTATTTCCTTTATTTGTACTGACTAGGTTTGCTTCATTTAATGAGATTAATTTATCACATACAAGCTAAAGCGATATATTGACATCTATATACCACTAGCTAGGTTAGCCGATTAAGAAAAACGGAAGTGTCTAGAATGAAAACTCAAAAAAAGTGGTTGTTATTGGTCTCTCCAATTGTTGTTTTGATTATAGGATTACTAATAGCAGGATATCTTCAAGCTACAAAACCAAAACTTGAGCCTTTGGAGGTAGTTGAGAGAGAATGGTTAGTAGATATAGAAATTGTTTCACGCGGTGATCAGGTATCTCTTGTTAAAGCCTATGGTGAGATTTTACCTCAGCGAGATGCTGAAATGAGAGCATTAGTTTCTGGACAAGTAATCGAGATAAATCCAAATTTTAAAGATGGGGGGAATATCTCTGCTGGTGAGATGTTAATTCAAATTGAAAAATTTGATTACGAATCAAAAATGCGTGAGTCAAAAGCTCAACTTAATGCTTCCAAGGCGTTATTAGAGGAATACATTGCTCAATTAAGAGCTGAAGAAAAAGCTAAGATAGAAAATAGAGTCCAATTAGATTTGGCGGTTCGTGAATTGGAAAGAAGAGAAAAACTGTTTTCTCAAAAGGTCGTATCGCAAAAACATTTAGAAGATGCTGCTAAAATTGTCAGTGATCGAACTCGTCTTGAAGCATTATCAACTGAGAACGTGGAAGTGATTAAAGCCAGATTGAAAAGACAAAAATCAATAATTTCCAGTAATGAAATAAGCCTTCAACGCTCAGTTCGTGACTACCAAAATACAACATTAATTGCACCTTTTGATGGTTACTTAACTTCAACATCAGTCGCTGTAGGCAAGCGATTATCAATAAACGATCGAGTTGCTAGGCTTTTGGATTTAAAAAACATGGAGGTTATGTTTCATCTTCCAGACGGTGAGTATGGTAAACTTCTTTATGCTCAGGAAGATGGATTGACAGGTCGTTTGTTAGAGGTTGTTTGGAGGTTTGGGGAGAAAACCAAGAAGTATACAGCAATTATTGAGAGAATTTCCAGTGAAATAGAGGCAGAAACAGGTGCAGTTCGTATTTATGCCCAACTAATTAATTCTGACGATAAAATTATAATTCGTCCGGGTGCTTTCGTGGAAGTCATAATAGAAGGCCCTGTATTCCCTGAGTCAGTTAAGCTTCCAGAAAATGCGGTGCATGAAAATGATGTTGTTTACGTTTTAGTAGGCGAGCGTTTAGAGAAACGTAATGTAAATATTCTTTCAAGGACGGGGAGGGAAATTATAGTAGCCGGTGAATTAAATGAGGGAGATAAAGTTGTTATTACCCGTTTTGCCGAGATAGGACCTGGATAAAAGGTTCGTTCAGAATGAAATTCCAAAAAAAATATAGGGCTTTTGGGGGGCTGCTGTGAATCTTGGTTATTCTGGTCTTATAGGTTTGTTTACTAAACACCGCACAGCTGCCAATCTATTAATGTTATTTTTTATAATGATTGGTGTAGTGGCTTTTGGGAAACTCAATACCCAATTCTTTCCATCTTTTAGTATAAATTGGGTTACCATCTCTATTGCTTGGCCAGGGGCAGCAGCAGAGGATATTGACTCAAATATTATTGGACTTATTGAGCCAGAAGTTAGGTTTATTGATAGTGTAAAAAGGGTAGTTTCAACATCGTCTCAAGGTTCAGGTTGGCTTGCCATAGAATTTGAATCTTCAGCGGATATGCAGACGGCCTTGGCTGACGTTGAAACATCGATAGCACAAGTAACAAATTTACCTAAGGATTCAGATAAACCTATTGTACAGAGAATTTATAATTATGAAACAATTTCAAGAATTGTTGTCTCTGGTCCCTTTGAGGAATCATCTCTAAAGGCACTCGCAAAAGATTTACGGGAAGGGATGCTTAATTCTGGGATCGATAAAGTTGATTTATTCGGTGCAAGAGAGGAAGAAATTTGGGTAGAGGTTCCCTCAGAGATTATGCAACAAATGGGTTTAACTCCCTCTATTATTGCACAGCGAATTGCAGATTCTTCAATTGATGTCCCATCGGGAGTAACCCCTGGATCTAACCAAAAGCAGATTAGAAGTCTTGGAATAGCTAAAGATGTGGACTCCATAAATACTATTAATGTTAAGACATCATCCAATGGTCAACGAATAACATTGGGTGATATTGCAAAGGTTACAAACTCGTTTGAAGAAAATTCTATTGAGACTCTTAGAAAGGGTAATTCAGCAATAGAACTTCATGTTAGAAGAGCACTAACATCAGATGCTCTTGAGCAGTCATCAAAACTTGATTCATTCCTTGCTAATACTTTGCCTACGTTACCCGATACTCTTAAGGTTGAAAGATATAGCGATACAGCCGAAATGATCGAGGATCGTATCAATCTTTTGCTAAGAAATGGTGCGGGTGGTTTGGCATTAGTTGTGGTGATACTTTTTGTTTTTTTATCTGGTCGTGTTGCATTCTGGGTGGCAGTAGGTATTCCAGTATCTTTAATGGCAACTTTAGGTGTGATGCTTCTGTTTGGGCAGAGCATTAACATGGTAAGTTTGTTTGCAATAATTATGGCTTTGGGCATCATTGTGGATGATGCAATAGTTGTTGGTGAACATGCTGTAACTAGACGAAGTAAGGGTGATGATCCAGCCACTGCTGCAGAAATAGGTGCAAAAAAAATGTTTTGGCCTGTAATAGCTGCATCTTTAACAACTATTGCTGCTTTTATCCCATTATTACTTATTTCTGACATAATCGGACAAATTATTTACGCCATACCTATGGTAATAATTGCTGTTATAATAGCAAGTTTAATAGAGAGTTTTTTGATTCTACCTGGTCATCTAAGGTTCGCTCTAAAAAAAGACCCTGCTCAAGAAAATCTTTTTGCACGTTGGTTTAACCCGAAATTTAATGCTTTTCGTGATGGGTTTTTCAATCAAACTATAAGAGCATGTTTAAAATGGAGATATCTAACAGTTGCGAGTGCCTTGAGTCTTGGAATATTGGTTTTAGGATTGATTGCTGGTGGTCGATTAGACTTTGTATTTTTTCCATCACCAGAATCAGATACAGTTTATGCTAATGTTGTTTTTGCAGAAGGTACAAATCGCAACCAAACTAGGGAAATGATTAGTGAACTTGAAAGATCTCTTTCAGTAGTAGAGCAAAGATTTGGTATGAGTTCAGGTGAGTTGGTAGTAATGAGCTTAGGCCAAATTGGTCAATCAGTAGGTCGAGCTGATGATCCTGTTATGACTAATGGAGATCATATAGCTGCTATGCGAGTTGAACTTGTTCCTTCTGACACTAGAAATATTCGCACGCACGATTTTGTTAAAACATGGCGTAAAGAAGTAAAAATGAGACCAGGGATAAATTCTTTTTCAATAGTCGAAGAACAGGCTGGCCCTCCAGGACGTGAAATAGATATTCGTATAATAGGTGATGACCTTTTGTTATTGAAACAAGCAGCAAATGAAATCAAAGAACTTTTAAATAGATTTCCAGGAGTAAGTGATCTTAAAGATGATTTGCCGCGTGGAAAAACAGAGATGATTATGGAGCTTAAAAATAGAGGTAAGCTTTTAGGTTTCTCCACTGAGGAAGTTGGTCGCCAAGTCAGAAATTATTTTGAAGGATCAATAGCTGCGAGAATACCTAGCGATGACAAGGAAATAATTGTACGCGTAAGGTTACCATCGAGCCAACGAGGTGAAAATGATTTAAGACAATTATTTCTTTTAGCTCCAAATGGAAAGAGAGTTTCTATTTCGGAGATTGTAAAATTTCATGAAACTCAGGGATTTGCTTCAGTCAAGAGAGAGGATGGGTCACGGACTGTATCTGTTTCAGGAGAAATTGACGAAAACATTAGTAATATGGATGAAGTTCTAGAAAGTCTTCGTAAGGAAGGGCTTGCTGATATCTCTGCTAAATATAATGTAAAGATCAACTTTAAGGGTAAGGCTGAGGAACAAGCGACCACTATGGCTGACATGAAAGTTGGAGGAATAGTTGGTTTAGTTGCCATTTATCTAATTCTTGCTGCATTATTTTCTAGTTATTCGATGCCAATTTTTGTTATGTCAGTGATACCTTTTGGTGTGGTTGGAGCTATATTGGGTCATCTATTTCTGGGTCATGATATAACTATACTGTCCATGGTTGGTTTATTAGGGCTTTCTGGAATCGTTGTTAATGACTCCATTATCCTTGTCAGGTCTGTTCAAGATCGCCTTAAGGAAGGAGAACCTCTTTATGAGTCTTTGGTTAATGGTGCACGTGATCGATTAAGGGCTGTAATTTTGACTTCGGTAACAACAATTTTTGGTTTATTACCCTTATTATTTGAGACTAGTCTCCAAGCTCAATTCTTAAAGCCAATGGCGGTAACTATAGTTTTTGGTTTGATAGGCTCAACATTTATTGTTTTAATTCTTGTGCCTTCTTTATTAGCTATACGCTCAGATATAGCTCAGTTAGTTAATCGCGCCAAAAATGTGGAACAAGCAGGATAAGAGCTGTAAATAACTCTAACCTTCCTATCAACATGGCAAATGATAGTAACCATTTAGCTGCATCAGGTAATGGCTGAAAGTTTCCTGACGGACCAATTATATCGCCAAGACCAGGTCCAACGTTGGCGATTGCTGTTGCAGCACCAGATAAACTCGTCACATAGTCTAATCCCATAAGGGATAATGCTAAAGCGACAGTGCCAAAGCTGACAATAAATAAAAAGAAAAAACCCATGACTGCTCCTGGAACTTCATCAGGGACAGGGCGACCATTAAACTTCATGGTAAAAATCCCATGAGGTTGAATTAACTTCAGCATTTGAACACGGGCAGTTGTATATAAGACGTGAATACGAAAAACTTTTATTCCTCCGGTAGTTGCACCAGTACAGCCACCAACAAGCATAATAAGAGTGAATAAAGGCAGAACAAATGCACCCCATAGATTAAAGTCTGTTGAGGAATATCCTGTTCCTGTCATTACGGATATGGCATTAAAGCTTGCAAGTCTCAAGGCGTGTTCAAAATCTTCACCTCCTTGTGTTGACAACCAACCTGTTAGTGCAAGTATGGTAGCTATTGCAATTCCTAAAAACCACCTTACTTGGGTATCTTTAATTAATGCTCTAAATCCTCCTCTAACTGCTTGAAGGTATAGAACAAAAGGTAGAGAGCCTAAAATCATGAAGACAGTTGATATTCCTTCAATAGCAGGACTATCAAAATGCCCAATAGATTCATCTAATGTGGAAAAACCTCCCGTTGCAATAGTAGTCATAGAGTGGCAAATAGACTGGAAAAGGGTCATTCCTGCTCCCCAGTATGCAATACAGTTAATTACGGTTAGGCCGAAATAAACCATAAAAATTGCACCAGCTAATGCAGCTGCTCTTGGTAAAACCTTGTCGGATTGATCAGAACTTTCTGTACGAAATAATTGCATTCCTCCTACTTGGAGGACTGGTAGAATTGCTATAGCGGTAACAATTATTCCTATTCCCCCTAACCATTGTAATAATGCTCTCCATAATAATATACCTGGTGGAGCTTTATCTAAATCAGAAATAACTGTTGAACCAGTAGTTGTTAAGCCACTCATCGCTTCAAAGTAGGCATCTGCATAACTTAACCCTAAGTCACTAAAAACAAATGGTAGAGCAGCAAAGGCAGGAATGATTATCCAACTAAAGGTAGTAAGTACAAATGCCTGACGCACTGAGATTGCAGTTTTACTTGTTCTGCTGACTAATGTAAGACACCCGCCTAGGAAAAGGGTAAATAGGGCAGCTGCCAAAAAAACTTGCCAGTCTGGATTATCGGCTATTCTGTCGGCGATTGCTGGAACCATCATAGCAAGCGCGAGTGTTACCAGCAAAATGCCGATCACTAGAAAAACAGGACGAAAATCACGTACAGAGCCCATCATGGGGCTCCTATTTCCTATATGAGTTTATGCTTTGCCGTTATACGGCATGCATTTGCTTGTTTTAGCCTACGCATTTGGATTTTCCAATCATATTGAGAAATTCTTGTCGAGTAGATTGATCATCACTGAAACTTCCTAACATTCTACTGGTTACCATACTGACCCCTGGTTTTCGTATGCCTCGAGTGGTCATACATTGATGTGCAGCTTCAATTACTACAGCTACTCCTCTTGGCTTTAGCACATCATTTATAGTGTCAGCAACTTGAGCAGTAAGAGCTTCTTGAATTTGCATTCGCTTGGCAAAAACTTCAACTAGACGTGCGAGCTTAGAAATACCAACAACACGTTTGTTTGGAAGATAACCAATATGTACAACTCCAATTATCGGAACTATATGATGTTCACAGTGTGATTCAAGACGAATGTCCTTCAAAATTACCATGTTATTATAGTTAGATATATCCTCATAGGTAGCCCCTAAGATGGTAACAGGATCTTCATTATACCCAGCAAAGAACTCTTCATAAGCTCTTACCACGCGTGAGGGAGTACCAATCAAACCTTCTCTATTTGGGTTGTCTCCAGCCCATTTGATAAGAGTTTTTACTGCTTCTTCAGCCTCTTCGCGGTTCGGTCTTATTAGTGTCGAAGTTAATTTCTCTTCATTTTCAATGTTATCTTTAGTCAAACTAGGTCTCCTGTTTATCAAACTACAATGTATTTAAAAAACCATTACCTATATTAACTGCCTATCTAACTCCCAATATCAGTGAAAGCAAGTTATAAAAAATATAGTTGCTCAATTTATATGGGTACGAACATTCGGACTGTCGAGGGAAAAAGCAGGAATTTTTACATTAAAACGGTCACCATTGGTAGTCTCCATCTCATATGTACCAGCCATTATTCCTGTTGGTGTAGTTAAGGGGCAACCACTTGTATATTCAAACATTTCACCAGGTTCTAATACAGGTTGTTCTCCTACAACTCCTGGACCACGAACTTCTTGAATGCGGCCGAAACCATCCGTAATTTTCCAGAATCTATTGATGAGCTGAACTGTTCGAACACTTTGATTTTGAATTCTTACATGATAAGCAAACACAAAGCGTCCTTCATCAGGATCTGATTGTTCCTCAAGATAAAAGGGTTCTACAGAAACTTCTATTTCTTGTGTTGTTTCGTAATACATTTGCCTAAAAAATTACCTTCTTGAATACTGCTGCTAATGAACCCGACTCTTCTTATTTGGCTAATAATTTCTAATTTACAAGCTATTAATTGCTTGTCTTAGATCAACAATTAAGTCGTCTGTGTCTTCTAATCCAACCGAAAGTCTAACTAATGAGTCACTAATTCCTAATTGAATTCTGTTATCTTCACTTAGACGCTGGTGAGTTGTAGTTGCAGGATGTGTAATTAAACTTTTTGAGTCACCTAAATTATTTGAAATATCAATTATTTTTAGTTCATTAAGAACTTTAAATGCTTCTTTTCTTCCGCCTTCAATTTCAAAAGATACAACAGTTCCACTATTACTCATTTGTTTTTTTGCAAGATTATATTGTGGATGAGTTTCTAAGCCTGGATATATTACACTCTGTACATTCGTAGAATTACTTAGAAAGTAGGCTATTTTTTGAGCACTTTCACACATGTATTTAACTCTTAGATGCAGTGTTTCTAAACCTTTTGTCATAACCCAGGCATTGAAAGGGCTCATAGTAGGTCCTGTATTCCTGTAAAAGGGGACTAGTTGATCTGAAATCCACTTCTCACTTGATAGTATTGCACCACCTAAACAGCGACCTTGCCCATCAATATGTTTTGTAGTTGAATAAACGACTATATCGGCACCTAATTCAAGTGGCTGTTGTAGTGCTGGGGAAGAAAAAACATTATCAATTATAACTTTTGCACCAATGGAATGAGCAATATCAGATAAAGTGCAAATATCTACGATTTCAAGTGTTGGGTTAGAAGGGCTCTCAAAGAATATACACTTTGTATTTTTCTTAAGTGCTGATTGCCATTCATCTAATGAACGTCCATCTACCAAAGTAACCTCAATTCCATATTTTGGTAATAATTCAGTAATTATGTAATGACAGCTACCAAATAATGACCTTGAGGAGACAACATGGTCACCTGATTTAAGCTGACACATAAGTGATGCAAACACGGCTGACATGCCAGAAGCAGTTGCCCTACAATCTTCAGCACCTTCAATAGAAGCCAGTCGATTTTCAAAAACACGTACTGTGGGGTTCCCAAATCGAGAATATACAAAGCCTTCGCTTTCTCCAGAAAATCTTGCTTCAGCCAGCTCGGCAGTCTCATAAACAAATCCAGAAGTAGCGTAAATAGCTTCGGCGGTTTCACCAAATTTTGAACGATCAAGGCCGCTACGTACGGCTCTTGTTGCTAACCCCCAATTATTTTTACAATTACTTTTATCGTCTCCCATAGTATATTACCCCGTTATCAACACAGCAAAAAAAAACTCTGACCAAAAGTCAGAGCTTTAAAAAGCATGAGACCTTTTAGCCGTTTATTTTACGTGGCCGCAAGCCGGTCGACTCAAATCGCCACAAGTATCATCAAACATTTAAAATGTTGTTGCGTCAAGAGGGTCTTAGCCATTTAAAAATTTATTGATTAATATATTAATTGCATGACCCCCCACCTAAAATGCAGAAACTGGAACAGTTTGGGTGATTAAGGGTTATATCTTTATTAGCTTTAGTAAGCGTTGATCCTAGTTCGAAATTTTTTTCGTAGGGTATAAGTGTACATGGCATAACGACAGTTTCTTGTGATTCGCGTTTCTTTACTATCATACGTGAACGGGCACACATGATTTTGTCAATTGAAATATCGAGAATATCAAGGCAGTTCTTAGTAATTTTTTGTGTTGTTCCCTCAATAGGCATTTCTGGGAATATGACTAGATGTTCATTATTATATGGATCTAACCTGAGTTTTAAAGAATTAAAAAAGTCTTGAAATCCATCTCTTATTTTTTCTTCAGGTTCATTCCAAAGTTTTCTAGCTGCTATAGTAAAGTTAAATCCATGATCGTTAAGCCAATTCAAACCTAAACACATTGAATTCCATGAATTTTTACCTCTTTCCTCAGCAAAATATTTCTCCTTATAGTGGTCGATGGATATGCGTAGCTTAATTAAATCACCATAAGTATCCTGTAGTAATAACAAGTCCTTATATTTTTTCATCATAGGTCGCATTGCATTAGTAAGTATTAAGGATGAAAACCCCCTATTGAGTGTTTCCTCAATTAACTGCATAATATTTGGGTTCATAAATGGCTCTCCACCTGTAAAACCAATTTCTTTCGTAGGCATATTATATTTACTAATTTCTTCAAAATAGGGGATAATATCTTCTAATGTTGGGTAAAGTAGCCGGTTATTTGTAGGACTAGACTCAATATAGCAGTGAGGGCATGATAAATTACACAGGGTGCCAGTATTAATCCAAAGTGTTTCAAGGCTATTCAAGTTAACTATTGGAGGTGTATCTGAATCTGAATAATCTTCACTAGGTTTTTCAGATAAAGTACTTTTATAATCATCGGAAGCTGGTTTATTGTTTAATGTCATTGAGATATCTTCTTTTTTATTTATGTATAGCAAAAATGAATTAGATTTTTACCAAAAAATATTTTCTCTATAATCTTGCTTGTTGGTTCACGAAAGTTAGAAAATGTTATTAGTATAGCTTTGTAAGCGGATGTATCTCAATGGTAGAGTAGAAGTTTCCCAAGCTTAAGACGAGGGTTCGATTCCCTTCATCTGCTCCAATGCGGCAGTTTTTTAATTTTGATTAGATCTAAAATGTATGGGATAGAGTTGTGAATCTTGATCGTCAGAGATTGTTATTTTTAAATATAGGGCATACTTTTGATCACCTATTAATGCTTCTTTTCCCAACCATTGTTTTAGGGCTAGAGGATGAGTTTAATCGTCCGTATGGAGAGCTTATATCTTTATCAATACCTGGGTTTATCGCATTTGCTGCAGGAACACCTTTGGCAGGTTGGCTAGGAGATCGGTGGAGCCGTAATGGCATGATGGCGATTTTTTTTATAGGGATTGGTATAGCCACAATTATTACTGGATTTGCCCAGAACACTTGGCAAATTGCAGCTGGTTTAGGTTTAATTGGAGTCTTTGCGTCAATATATCATCCAGTCGGTTATTCTATTTTAGTGGAGGGGAGAGACAAAGTAGGTCGTTTGCTGGGGGTAAATGGGGTCTTTGGAAATTTTGGTGTTGCAGGTGCTGCTCTTGTAGCCGCAGTCTTAATGGATTTAGTTAGTTGGCGTGTCGCGTTTGTTGTTCCTGGTGCTGCTGCTATGTTGGTTGGGTTCATTTTTATATGGCATTGCTGGAAATACCCGTCACCACCTCGTAAAAAGTTTGAAGATAAGGTAATTGAGAATCAGTCTCTCGAGATCCGGCGCAGATTAATAATACGGATACTTTTATTAATGACTTTTTGTGTTGTCTTATCAGGTGTTATTTATCAGGGAATATTAATTGCATTACCAAAAATTTTTGATGTGGGTCTAGGTAAACTTACAACAACTGATATGGATACAGGAATTCTTGTATCTGGAGTAATTGCCCTTGCAGCATTTGCACAAATTGGTATCGGGTGGCTGGTTGATAGATACTCACCAAAGCTAATTTGGGTATTACTTGTAATCGCTCAATTACCATTCATGGCTTTGATGAGTTTTGTAAGTGAAGCTGGAATGCTTGTAGTCTCTTTAGCTATGATGGTACTTATTATAGGAGAAGTACCTGTTCAAGATGTTTTGATTACCAGATATACAGTGGACTCTTGGAGATCTAGAATTTTTGGAATTAAATTTCTTCTTGCGTTAGCGCCAGCATCTCTTGCACCAATACTTGTTGCCTTTCTTCATGGGTCTGACGGAAGCTTTACTTGGTTGTATGTAGTCCTAGGAGTAAGTGCATTGGTAATAGCCTTATTTGTTTTCCTTTTACCGGATCCAAAAATCTTGTCGGGTCAGATTAATAAAAGTTAGGATGTTTAATTTAATATTACAAAGATTGTAATTTTAGGGAATCAAAGGGCTTAGATTGATGTGTAAGTATTTTATATATTTGGGGATAAAGTTTGGAACAGTTTAGTGATTCATTTGTGGCGGCACTTAGCATGATCTTTGGTGCTGATCCTGGGTTAGGAGAAGTAGTATTACTGTCACTGAAGGTGAGTGGTAGTGCCGTTGCTCTGGCGATTTTTTTTGGTCTACCTCTTGGTGCATTCTTAGCCTTATATCGTTTTCCAGGGAGAGGCCTTACAATCATCTGTGTAAATGCCTTAATGGGCCTACCACCAGTTGTTATTGGTTTGCTTGTATACATCATTTTTTCTCGTGCTGGCCCTCTCGGGGTTTTTGGATTGCTTTATTCACCATCAGTAATGATTATAGCTCAGTTGCTTTTGGTACTTCCAATTATTGCTGCCCTATCAAGGCAGCATTTTGTTGACTTGTGGCATGAATATGGAGATCAACTAATGTCTCTGGGCTCAAATCGTTGGCGAGCGGTCCCAACATTGCTGTGGGAAGGGCGAGTTAACTTAGTAACAGTAGGGCTAGCGGGATTTGGAAGAGCAATTGCTGAGGTTGGAGCCGTGATGATCGTTGGTGGCAATATTGACCATTATACCCGCGTAATGACAACTGCAATAACATTAGAAACTAGTAAAGGTAATTTATCACTAGCATTGGGATTGGGAATAATTTTATTATTATTATCAGTATTTGTTAATTTGGGAGTCTCACTTGCTAGAGCTGTAACTATTAGGCAGGGAGTTTAATACTAGATGAATTTTTCAGGTGTCCTACCACTTTCCTTCAATGACGTTTCTTTATCTCTTGAAGGAAGAGTAGTTCTTGACAATGTCAGCTTAGATATTTTGCCTCATGAACGTACTATTATTCTTGGGCCAAACGGTGCTGGAAAGACTACACTGCTACGTTTATGTCATGGTTTAATTAGTGCCGATAGTGGAGAAGTTTGTTGGCAAGGACCTCAGGCAGGTATGCGTTCACGGCGTCAGGCAATGGTTTTTCAAAGGCCAATAATGCTGAGACGTTCTGTACGCGCAAATATTGCATATGGTTTAAAATTTACTGGTCTTTCATATAGACAAAAAAAAGAGCGTGTTGCTGAGGTTATAGAAGTAACTGGATTAAATGATTTAGCTAATAGGTCAGCACGATTACTATCTACTGGAGAACAGCAAAGAGTTGCAATAGCTAGAGCGTGGGCTTTAGGCCCGGAGATACTATTTCTTGATGAACCTACAGCGAGTTTGGATCCTGGTGGGACCAGAGCAATTGAACGTCTTGTGGAATTTGTTAGTGGAGCTGGTACAACGGTAGTTCTTACAACTCAGGATTTATCGCAAGCACGAAGACTTGCTGAGAGGATTATATTTTTCCATAATGGAAAGGCCATTGAAATTGCTGACGCTAAATCCTTTTTTATGCGACCAAAAAGCAGAGAGGCCAAAGCTTTCTTAGAGGGTGAAATATTATGGCAGAATAAAACAGATTATAAGGGTTTGCAGCTGTGTGTCGGATAGTTTTTTTTTATTTTTTTTCAATTTTTATTTTATTCTACACACTCGGAATTAGCGAAGTTCTTGCAGGCAGGAATATTAAGCTTGCAACAACAACCTCTACAGAAAACTCAGGACTGCTAAAAAGACTGTTGCCTGTTTTTGAAAATCGTAAGGATATTAAGGTATTAGTCATTGCTGTTGGTACAGGTCAAGCTCTAAAAATAGGAAAAGATGGGGATGCTGATGTTCTGCTTGTGCACGACTCTGTTGCAGAGAAAGAATTCATGCAGAAGGGCTTTGGAATTTCTCGTAGAGAGGTTATGTCTAATGACTTCATTATTGTTGGTCCCCAAGGTGATCCTGCAAGGATAAAGGGAGGGCGTGACGCAGTAAAAGCATTTAAGAAAATTTATTCTAATTCTATTAAGTTTGTCTCACGTGGTGATGATAGTGGTACACACAAAGCAGAGAAAAGACTATGGGAAACTGCAAGCAATATTTTACCATGGAATGTAACTTCAACAAGTTGGTATAATGAAGTAGGTGCTGGTATGGGCCAGACGTTAAATATAGCAATAGGAATGGGAGCTTATACTATTGTTGACAGAGGTACTTGGCTTGCTTTTAAAAATAAGAGGGAACATATAATTATGGTTGAAGATAAAGAAACTCTTCACAACCCATACAGCGTGATTTTAATAAATCCAAATATACACCCACACACTAAATCCGAAGATGCAAAACAGTTTTATGATTGGGTGATTGGTGAAGAAGCACAGGAAATTATTTCTGAATACCGGATTGACGGAGAAAGGCTATTCTTGCCAAATATTGATATTTATAAATGATAATTTTTTATGCAAAAAAATCTCATTACTTTTTTTCTAACCTTGGTTTAGGAATTAATATTTTCCTTCCTAGTAAGATTATTTGGTTAATTAATTTTATATTAATTTTTATATTCATATTAATGGTCGAGCAGACCAATCCTAGGGCCCAGAAAAATGATGGGCTGGGTAAAAATCTTTTTAATCTTGTTTGGAATGATTCAATTGACGAATCATTAGATGGAAATGGGCTTGGTCCTCTTTATAACGCTTCGAGCTGTGTTTCTTGTCATCCAAAAAATAGTCGTGTTGGCCCTCCTAGATTAATAGGTGAAAAAGCGCTAGGAATGTTAGTTCGTATTTCAGTAAAAAATAACTTAAATCAAGAAGTCCCTCATCCAAAATATGGGACGCAAATAAATACTTTCTCAGTAAAAGATTTTCCTGCTGAGGGGGTAATATATGTTACATGGGAATATAAGAATGGGACATATGGAGATGGTGAGAGCTGGCAATTACGTCGTCCAGTACTGCTTTTTTCAGAACTTGCTTATGGGCCTATAGATAGCTCTGTATTACGTTCTGCAAGAGTACCACCTAGTCTTAATACTTCAGGGAAAATTGAAAAAGTTAATGATTCTTCAATAATTGCTGGTGCGGATCCTGACGATTTAGATGGAGATAATATATCTGGACGTCCAAATTTTGTTCGGTCAAAAATAACTGGTTCTAACCAAATTGGTCGATTTGGATGGAAAGCTGGGAAATATAACCTTAAAGAACAAGTGGCAACAGCTTTAATTGAGGATATGGGTATTACAAACTCTATATACCCAAAGCAAATATGTCCCCCGATTGATATCAATTGTAAAACTAAAAACAATAACAGAACTAGTTTAGAATTGAATGATAAAGGCCTGTTATCTCTAGTTAAGTATATTTCTAATATTGATAAAGAAAACTCAAATATAATAAATAACCAAGCATCAAGTATAGAAAAGCTAGGTAAATCATTATTTATAAGAAGTAGTTGCGACAGTTGTCACGTTCCACATCTTAAAGGAAAAAATGGAGAAAATGTCGTGTTATATTCGGATTTACTACTTCATGATATGGGTGAGGGCTTAGCGGATCAAAGGCGTGAATTTGAGGCCACAGGAAGAGAGTGGAGAACTGCACCTCTAGTGGGTCTTAGTAACCTTTTTTCTCCAAATAATAAGATATCACTCTTACATGATGGTAGAGCGCGTGGATTTTCAGAAGCTATTTTATGGCATGGTGGAGAAGCGATGGACTCAAGAGAAAACTTTAGATTAATGGAAAAAAAGGAGAGAGAAGCACTTCTAAGTTATTTAGAATCTTTATGAAATATTTATGTTGGCTTAGTTTTTTTCTCTCTTAAAGCTCGTTTCCTATCATTAGGATCTAATAAATGTTTTCTGAGACGTATTGATCTAGGCGTTACTTCTACTAACTCATCATCAGCAATATAAGCAATGGCAGATTCTAAGGAAAATTTCTTAGGTGGACTAAGTTTGATTGCCTCGTCTTTTCCCGCCGCACGAATATTTGTTAGTTGTTTTGTGCGCATTGGATTTACCTCCAGATCATTTCTCCTAGAATGTTCACCCAAAATCATTCCGTTGTATACTTTGTCTCCCGGAGAGATAAATAGAATTCCTCTTTCTTCGAGGTTAGAAAGAGCGAAAGGGATGGCGGAACCATTAGAGATAGATACAAGCACCCCAGATAGACGCATATGTATTTCTCCAAAATATGGCTCATAACCACAAAAAATACGATGTATTACACCAGTTCCACGTGTAGCTGTCATAAACTCACCATGATAGCCAATAAGTCCACGTGAAGGTGCCCGAAATATTAAACGTGTCTTTTCATTTCCTGAGGGTGTCATATTTATTAATTGACTTTTTCGTTTGCTAAGACCTTCAACAACTATACCAACGAAATCATTATCTAAATCAATGAGTATTTCTTCTACAGGTTCTTCTCTCTTCCCATTTAAAGAGTTAACTCTTTCAATAATCTCAGGCCTACTCACTGAGAATTCATATCCTTCTCTTCTCATTGTTTCAAAAAGGACACCAAGTTGAAGTTCGCCGCGTCCAGAAACATTATAACTTCCTGGTTTTTCAGAATCAGTTACAGAGATAGCAACATTATGTTCAGACTCACGAATTAGCCGATCCCCTATAACACGAGACGTTACGTAAGTTCCTTCAATACCAGAGATAGGGGAGTCGTTGATAGAGACAATAACCGACATAGTAGGTGGATCAATAGGTTGAGATTTTAGAGGTTTTATTGAATCGGGTGCAGCGAGAGTATGAGATACAGAGGCTTTAGTAAAACCAGCAATAGCAATGATGTCACCTGCACTTGCCTTCGGGATAGGGATTCTTTTTAGGCCACTGTATGAAAAAAGTTTATTTATTCTACCATTTTCAATAATTTTCCCGTCACGATTGAGTGCAGTAATATTATCGCCTTCCATAACAGAACCGTTGTAAATACGACCTGTTAGAATTCTTCCTAAGTAAGGGTCTACCTCCTGGATAGATACTAATAACTCAAACGGGTGAATAGAGTTTCCCTGAGGCCTAGGAACATGTTTAATTATTAGTTGGAATAGTGGTTTAAGGTCGTGATTAGGTTTGTCAATATCTTTTGTAGCCCATCCATCTCGCCCTGAGGCAAAGAGAACTGGGAAATCTAATTGTTCGTCATCCGCCCCTAAAGAGTCAAATAAATCAAAAACTTCATCTAACACTTCGGAACTTCGTGAGTCAGATCGATCAATCTTATTTAAAACAACTATAGGTCTTAATCCCAGTCTAAGTGCTTTATCAAGTACAAATTTTGTCTGAGGCATTGGACCTTCAGCGGCATCTACTAAAATTATAACTCCATCAACCATATCAAGAATACGTTCTACTTCACCTCCAAAATCTGCATGTCCAGGAGTATCAACGATATTGATACGAGTGTTTCCAGAGATAATGGATGTGCATTTTGATAAAATTGTGATGCCTCTTTCTTTCTCTATATCCCCTGAGTCCAATGCTCTCTCTGAAATCCGTTCATTTTTTCTAAGTGTACCACTTTCATATAACATGCTATCAACAAGAGTTGTTTTCCCATGATCAACATGTGCTATTATGGCTATATTTCGTAATTCCATTTTTTGGTTGTCATATAGCTAGTTAAGAATGCAAAGATGTTATTTTCGTCTATTGCAGTAAATTACTTCTATAACTATTATTGCTACCCTCTTTAGAGTGTTAAATCGAATATTTTATAAATTAAGCCGATGGGCTTGAAAGTTGTTACTTAGATTTATGCATGTTTATACGGGATGCGGGGCGCTCTCCCAAAGAATGGCATGATTGGTCATTTATACAGAAGTTTCTATGGAATAAAAACCTGAAGAAATATTTAGGAGGCCCCTTTTGTGCAATTAAGAATATGTCAAGAGAATGCTAATTATTTATGGCAGCGCTGGCTGATATTTTTTATTGTGTTAGTGATATTATTTATAGTTCTCATACCTACCTCTGACAACCTACATGCAGAAAATAAAGGACATGAAAATAAGGGAAATTTAGTCGTCTTTGCTGCCATAAGTATGATTAATGCATTAGAAAATTTAGCAGAACAGTTTTCGCGTAGCGAAGGAATTAAAGTTGTAACAGTATTTGCATCTTCTTCACGATTAGCAAAACAGATTCAATTTGGGGCACCAGCTCATGTGTTTATTTCTGCTAACGTGAAGTGGATGGATTCTTTGTTGGATAAAGGTTTAATAGAAAAAAATAGCCTTGTTAAAGTCGTTAGTAACAAGTTGGTTCTAATAAAGCCATTTCATGAATTGGATTATGCAGAAAATCATGAAAACAATATAATTGAGTTTTTACCAGATAAGAAAATAATTTATCTTGATTCAGAAACTAATATTTTTGAAATGCTAGGTGAAAAAAGACTAGCTATAGGCAACCCAGACTATGTTCCAGCTGGAATGTATGCTTTAGAGGCATTAAAAAAACTAGGTCTTTGGCATGAAGTAGCCAACAAAATTGCTCCTATGCCAAATGTGCGTTCGGTATTATCAGTTGTAGAGCGTGGTGAGGCCCCTATAGGTATAGTCTATAATAGTGACGCCAAGACAAGTAATAAAATTAAGGTTATAGGTGAAATTTCACATAATGATCATCAAACTATTATATATCCTGGTGCTGTAACATCTGATGCTCCGCCTATAGCCCACAAGTTTCTGAAATATCTTTTAGGATATGAAGCACAAGCAATATTTTCCAAGAATGGTTTTATTATTTGCTCAAATAATAGCTCAGAGGTATTAGAACTAAAATGTTAACTGCTTTAGAATGGGAAGCAATACAACTTAGTCTGAGAATATCCTTCTGGGCTGTATTTATAAGTTTACCATTTGGCGTTGGGATTGCTTGGGTCTTAGGACGTTATAATTTCCCTGGCAAGTCGTTCTTGGATGCATTTGTAAATGCTCCATTGGTTATCCCTCCTGTTGCATTAGGATACATTTTGCTTGTTTTATTTGGTCGAACGGGATTATTTGGTAGGGTTTTAGAGGATTGGTTAGGTGTTAGCCTTGTGTTTACATGGGAAGGAGCTTCTCTTGCTTCAGCAATAGTATCTTTCCCTTTACTAGTGCGATCCATCAGAATATCAGTCGAGAATTTAGATCAAGGGCTTGAAAAAGCAGCTAGAACTCTTGGTGCCAACCCAATCAGGACTTTTTTTACTATTAGTTTGCCTTTGATATGGCCCGGCATGCTAGCAGGAATTACATTAGCCTTTGCAAGGTATGTAGGAGAATTTGGTGCGACTATAACTTTTGCATCTAATATTCCTGGAGAAACTCGTACATTACCTTTGGCTCTATACACAGTTATTGAGATGCCTGAAGGCGAATCAGCAGCTCTAAGGCTTATGACATTTTCGGTTGTATTAGCATTTATAGCTCTCTTCTTATCAGAATTTCTTGCTCGCAGATCGAGAAAAAAATTTAGGAGTAATTAAGGTTGATAAATCTTGAAGTTGAAGCAAGGACTCGCCTGGGTAGTTTTAACCTTGATGCAGAATTTCATGCACTAGGGGGTGAAGTGACAATTCTGTTTGGTCGTTCAGGTGCTGGAAAAACAACTGTTATGGAGTCTATAGCGGGTCTAAGAAATTTATCAGATGGAAAAATAAGTTTAGGGGATAGGGTCCTGTTTGATAGTTGTGCTGGGGTTAATCTTAAACCAGAGAGAAGAGGAATCGGATATGTCTTCCAAGATGCAAGACTCTTTCCTCATTTAACAGTTCGTGAAAATCTTCTTTATGGGCGACGTCGTTTGACGCTCCAACCTTATAAAGGTGATTTTAATAAGATTATTGATTTGTTAGACATTGCAAGTATCCTTTCTAGATTCCCTTCGACCCTCTCAGGTGGAGAAATGCAACGAGTTGCAATTGGGCGTGCATTTCTCTCAAATCCTGATGTTCTTCTTATGGATGAACCATTAGTTTCATTAGATGACTTGCGTAAAGATGAAATTCTTAAATATATATCACAATTAAAAGACATAGTTTCCATCCCTATAATTTATGTTACCCATTCAGTTGATGAAGTTTTAAAACTAGCAGATAAAGTAATTTTAATGTCTGATGGAAACGTTCAAGCATCTGGTACCCCTAACCAAGTTATGGGTAGACCTGATCTTGAACCATTTGTTATAGATGGTGCTGGAGGCACAGTAGTTGATACAGTTGTAGATTTTCAAGATAAGTCTCATTCTCTTACGAATTTAGCTTTCCCGGGTGGTAATCTTTTAGTGCCTAGAATTGATGCAAGTCGAGGTACTCATATAAGAGTGCGTATTCGTTCACGTGATGTGGCGTTAGCTACTGTCAGACCAGAATCAATCTCTGTGCTGAATATGCTTGGTGTTAAGATTGTTTCTATCAGCCCCCCTCGAGGGGCGGTAGTTGATGTTGTGCTTGATGCAAAAGTACCTCTAAGGGCTCAAATAACCCAGAAATCAGCTTTAGAACTTAATTTGAATGAAGGTATGGAAGTTTTTGCACTAATAAAGACAGTGGCAGTAGAGGGCCAAGAACATGTATAATATAATTTGTATGTGTAAAATAGACTTTGAGTTATGTTAAAATTCTATGAGATTAATTCATATAATAGATAGGCAGGTATATCATGGCATCAGCAACACCCACGCAACTGATAGATAATGACCGAGTAAGAGTTACTGAATGGAGATTTGGGCCTGGGGAGTCTACTGGTTATCACCGACATGAATTTGATTATGTTGTCGTACCAACAACTACAGGGAATCTACTTTTAAAAGAAGCGGATGGGGATCGTACTGTTAGAATTGAGACTGGAGTCCCATACTTTAGAAATGAGGGAGTAGAGCATGATGTTATAAACCCAAGTCAAGAAAACGAAATTGTATTTGTAGAAGTTGAAATCAAATAATTCAGGTTTTGTTAAGAAATACTAAAACTTTAATTATCAGGGGTCAGTTCAAGAGGTGAGTTTTTTACGTCGTGTTTTCCGTAGGTTTGGTTGGGTGCATCTCATTGCACTTGGCTTATTAGCTGCACTCATTGTTCTTAGAGTAGCAGACCCAGCACCTCTACAACTTCTTAGATCAAAAATATTTGACTTTTATCAACAGGTTGAACCAAGAGAGCGAAGTAGACAGCCCGTAGCAATAGTAGATATTGATGAGGAAAGTTTACGGGACGTTGGTCAGTGGCCTTGGCCAAGGACAACTGTTGCACGGCTTCTTAATAATCTACGCAAATATGGGGCTGCAGGAGTGGCTTTTGACGTAGTGTTTGCTGAGCCAGATCGTACATCTCCAAATCTAGTAGCAAAAAATATACGAGGCCTTGGAAAAAAAGCACGCCAAGAGCTGGAACGACTTCCTAGCAATGATGAAACATTTGCGAGGATTATCAAGCGGAGTCCAGCAGTACTTGGTCAGGCCACAATAAATAGAAAAATTGTAAAAACAGAGAGAAAATCTTTAAAAGCGACATTTGGCTATAAGCAACCAAAAGGGGTTCAAGCAAAGAATTTTATGCTTTCGTATCCTGGTATTACTAGAAATTTAGAAATACTTGAGAATGCTACTCCTGGTATTGGAGTATTTACTTTTAAGCCTGCAGTTGATGGAATTGTTAGGCAAGTACCACTAGTTGTAAGAGTTGATAATCGGGTATATCCGACACTTTCTTTAGAACTCCTAAGAGTAGCCACAAAACAAAAAACTTTTGTTGTCAAGGCTAATCAGGCAGGGCTTCAATCTGTTGTTGTTGCAGGTCTAGAAATTCCTACTGACCAGAATGGACAAGTATGGATGAAATTCGCCAAGCACGATAGAAATTTATATATTCCAGCAAAAGATGTATTAAACAAGACTATTTCAAAGGAACGTATTGCGGGGCATCTTTTATTTATTGGAACTTCTGCTGCTGGCCTTCTTGATATTAAAGCAACTCCAGTTGACCCAGCAATTCCTGGTGTAGAGGTTCATGCTCAGCTTCTTCAGAATATAATGGATAAAATATATTTGATTCGACCAGGTTGGGCTATTGGTGCTGAGGTTATAGCTTTAGGATTATCCGGATTACTCTTAATTGGCCTTATACCATTTTTAGGCTCGCTATGGACTTTAATTATTGGATTGACATCTATAATTGGATTAGTAGCGATAACTTGGTGGGCATACCAATCTTCAGGAATGCTCCTAGATTTAATTTATTCAGCGTTTTCGGTTTTCTTAATATATGTAGTTTTGACATTTTTAAATTACATGAGAGAAAAAAGAGAAAGACGGCAGGTCAAAGGTCAATTTAGTCATTATTTATCTCCAGATTTAGTAAAGCAGTTAGCTGATGATCCAACTCGATTAACTCTTGGCGGAGAGATGAAAGAAATGACTCTATTATTTGCTGATATTAGAGGCTTTACAACCATTAGTGAGCAATTTGATGCTGAAGGCTTAACACGCTTTATAAATCGATATTTGACACCTATGACTGAGGTGATATTACAACGAAGAGGGACTATAGATAAATATATGGGTGATTGTATAATGGCATTTTGGAACGCCCCCATAGATGATCCTGATCATGCAAAAAATGGGGTTAGATCAGCACTCGCTATGTTCGAAGAGAGTGATAAGATGAATGAAGTATTGAAAGCTGAAGCAAAAGACGAAGGGAGAAAATATATACCTCTACGCATTGGTGCAGGACTCAATACGGGTGTCTGCTGTGTAGGTAATATGGGATCTGATATGCGTTTTGATTATTCTGTTTTAGGTGATGACGTTAACCTAGCAGCAAGATTAGAGGGACAATCAAAGACTTACGGCGTTAATATAGTCATAGGTGAAAAGACCTATAATGCTGTTCAAGATTTTGCTTGTCTTGAGCTTGATCGTATCCAGGTGAAAGGGAAAACTGTACCTGTCGATATATTTTGTGTCTTAGGAGATGAAAAGAGAGCACAAAGTCCAGAATTTAGAGCTATCAAATCACTTAATGAAAATATGATAACTGCTTATCGAAAACAGCAGTGGAAATTAGCTAATCAAAGAATTGAAGAATTAAAGGAAATTGACAAAAATAAAGAGCTAGAAGTTTTATGTGAACTTTATGAGCAAAGAATATCTTACTACAAAGAAAATCCGCCCGGCGATAAATGGGACGGATCCTTTATTGCTACTACAAAGTAAATTTTTCAGGAAAAGATTATAACTCCTCAGCTGTGAATGTCTGGGTTGTGAGAAATTAGTAAATAAAATCACTCGTAGGGCCAAAGTCGAGCAAAGTTTTCATCTTCATTAACAGAGATTATTTTCTGATTCTGTGTAGATCCAAGAACATTAGAATTATTCTTTTTAGACTTCGCAACAATAGGTTTTATAACCTTGGTTAATCCGCTTTCATTTTTTGTAGAGAATAATTGTGATTCTTCAGTCAATATCTGAGTTTTTTGAGAGATGTTAATTTCTTTTATTTTCTTACCTGTATTTTGATGTTTAGCTAAAGGTAGAGTAACCTTTTGTTTAACAGTAAGTTTTTCATTAGTTGTAGTTTCTTTTATATTAATAGAAGTTTTTGTTTTTGTAGGCTTATCTAAAAGAGAAATTTTATTTTTTTTTGGCAAAGATGCTAAATTTGTAGAATTTTCAAGCGTTAAGCGTCCCATCGTAACCATTAGTCGATATACTGCGATGCGTGCATCGTGTTGAGCAGATACTAAGTTAATTCTGGCGTTAAATAACTCACTTTCTGCACCTAAAACATTTATGACGGTCTCTTTTCCTGCATCGCGTAATTTTTTTCTAGCTTCAAACACTTCAGCTGCAATGTTTACTGCATTCTGTAATAATGAGACTCTTTCTCTTGCTGTTTTTAGTCCTGACCAGGCTAGACGTGACTCTTCGGTGATTTTTCTTTTTACAAAATTACCAGAGTCAATTGTTGCCTTATGATTAAATGCAGCTTGTGCAGCTCCTGCACGTGTGGCAAACCCATTAAATATGGTCCATGAGGCGTTTACTTTTGCTTTATAGTCTCGTCTAGTACCTCGAGTTCCACTCAGGTCATCTTCATAATTCCATTCGCCTGTGACGTCGATAGTTGGGAAATAGTCTGCCTTTGCTATACGTTTTGCAGCGTTAGCGATTGATGTTTGTGAGCTAGCGCTGAGAATTGCTGGGTTTTCAGATAATGCTATTTCTATTACTTCCTCCACTGTTTCAGGTACAAGGCCAAGAGGTGGGGTGGGCATGACTAGATTCTGGGGATATGGTGCGTGACCAAAAACTTGTTCGTAACGGCTTATAGAATCTTCAAGTTGCCCTTCAAAAGAAACTCTACGTTCTTTAGCTACTTGAAGTGTAGATTTTGATTGTAATACATCAACTGCAATCCCAGCTCCTCTTCTTACTCGTTCATCTTCTAATTCTAGCTGAAGTCGAATAGTTTCTTCATTATTGCTAGATAATCTGAATAATTTAAAGTTACGCATTACTTCTAAATAGATAGAAATTGCCTCAAAAAGAATTCCTTGTTTACTTGTTTCTGCCGAATGTTGTGCAGCAATCATTCCCGCTTCTGCCGTTTCGTTATTTGCATCATTTCTGAATCCATTAAAAATTACTTGCGTAACGGTAATTTTTGCATTTCGTGCTTGCCCAGTTGTAAAGGGACTAGTGTTAGGGTCTGTGGCTGATCGTCTTCCAGGGCTATCTATACGTTCATAGCCAAAGTTTCCTGTTGCTTGGATTGTGGGTAAATATTCTGCCAAGGCAGATTTAATACCTTCTTTTGCAGAAAAAACACCTGCTTCTGCAGCTTTAATTTGTGGATGATTCTCGAGGATTCCTGATAACTCCTCCTTAAGTGTTTCGCTGGAAGATGAAGATACTGACACTAAAGTTGCACTTGCAGTTAGTATGCTGATCCATAAACTTTTATGAATTAAGTTCCTCATTAAGCTTGCTCCAATAGAACTACTCGACAACAGTTGCTGATTTTATACCTTACGAATCTATTAATATATGAAATTTAGCAGAAGAACTTTATTTCACAAGTCACTAGGGTTTACGGCGTAATTTTATAGACCTTTTAAACTTCTATATTCGGTTAGATATTTTTATGCGTCTAGAGTTAAATTACCTTTTGGTATTGCAATACAAGCAAGGCATGAACCCTCCTCTGGTTCAGCTCCCGGTGCATTTAGATATTCAACTTCACCATCCTTGATTGCTGTTATACAAGTCCCACAATTTCCTGCTCTACAGCCAAAATCTATATCTACATCATTATCTTCAGCAAAATCAAGTATTGCTCCGGAATCTGGATCCCAATCTAAAGTTTTACCAGATTTGGCAAATGTAAGTTTTAACCCTGCACTAGATATTGAGGCTTCTGTCGCCTCTTTGTTGGCTTCTGTTTTTGTTTTTTTAACTGTAGCAGGACCAAAAGCTTCAAAGTGAATATGTTTATTCGGCACACCCCACGCTTCTAGGTCAGGCACAACGGTATTCATCATCGGTGGTGGGCCACACATATAGAAGTCATAATTACTTGAGGGTAAGACTTTCTTAAAAAGTTCTACAGAAACTCTTTCTGCATAAGCATAGTCTTCGCCTTCGGTATCTTCCTCACCTGGTTTGGAGAAGCATATACACATATGAATATTTTCATGCTCTTTTCCAATTTGTTTTAGATGGTTAGCCATCACAGCTTCTTTGCTGTTTCTTACTCCATAAAAAAACCAAGTTTCACGTTTTGATCCAGATTCAACAATATCATTTAACATCGAGAGTACTGGTGTTAATCCGATACCTCCACCAATGAGAACAACGGGGGTTTGTTTTGTTCTATCAAGAAAAAAATGACCGCCTGGAGCCTTTATATCAAGGATATCACCCTCATTAATTTTATCATGGAAAAAATTTGATGAAAGGCCTGGTGGAGCATCTGGTTCGTCACGTGGCGGGGGGACACGTTTGATTGAACAGCGGTAGTAGTCTGGGTGGTTTGGACTGTCTGAAAGCGAGTAACATCTAATAACTTGTTTTTTTTGTTCAGGTATATCAAGTCCAAATGTGAGATATTGACCAGGGTTAAATGGTGGTAATGGCTTTCCATCATGAGGTGAAAAATAAAATGAGCAAATATCACCACCTTCAGGGATTTTTTTCTTGACCTGGAATTTACGAAATCCGTTCCAAGAGAGTTCCTCAGACTCTTTCTCGAACTTACGGCGATCCATAATTCTTTCAATTTCTTCACGAAATATTTTATCTTGTAGTGCAGAGCTTTTTGCCAGTAAAGCTTCACGTCTAAAATTGCCAACACCTGTAAAGAAAAGTGTTGCGGCAAGAATAGCTAGAAAGACTAGAGCGACAATATGAATAGCAGTTTCCATATTCCGCGGCCCTCCCTAGAGCCGATAATCTGTTATAAGTCTAAATTAATTAAAAATTTGAATTATTAGCGTTAAAATTTGCGGCGTATTTCAAAGCGTGCTCCGGAAATGTTTTGCTCCTCTGTTCTCCATCCGTGCATTGCATCAGCTCTAAATAACCAAGCTTCATTGATATTTTGCTGGTAGCGTAAACCCAAGGCATATTCATCTCCGCGAAGGCTCCTACCTACCTCATTTTCTCCTTCAATGACTTGGTTTGTAGCTGCTTCAATGACGATTTGACGATCTAAATTGAAGAGATAACTAACTCCTATAGCTCCACCAAATGCATTCTGTCCGGTATCATTGAGTTTAGGAAATCCTGTTAACCCATCTGTTTCAAAGTTAATACCAGTATTCTTTAATAATCCATCTGCTCTAGCTGCTGATTGAGGCCTGTCAATGCCTACAAAAAAGTTACCATAAGGGACCAGTGTTGAGGGTAGACTTGTAATCAGGGAGTTCTCAACTAATAAAATTAAACCATCAGCCGTATCTTGCAAGTTATTGTCTCTATCTTGTCCAAAAGACCATATTGCTCTTATGCTATTAGAAAGCAATGCTCCGTATCTTTTTGTATATGCAATTGTAGCACTATTATATGACTCGTCGTCGAATCCACCTTCTCCATCTAATCTAGCAAAACCAGCTTCCCAGTATGCTTCCATAGCTTCTACAAATGTAGCTACTCCAAAGATATTGACGTTATGATCAGCATTTGCATTTTGATCATCTTTGAAAGCTTGATTTGTAACTTTGTCAAAGCCATAGAAAAAAGATATATCCATATTGGTTATGTCCAATAATGGACTGTTGAGTGAGGGAATAGCAGTTGCTACACCTGTGAAAGCATCCTCAATCCATATCCCATTTTGGAATAAGAGTGGCATAAGGCCTAATGAAAAGGGAACGTCAAGACTGGAGTATTCACCGCTAAAGCCAGCGTAAAGTGCACCTGCATCTCCTTCAAAAAATAGTGCATCTAAATTTCCATCGATTTGTGCATCACATTTCTTATTGGGGTCATTATTTGGTGCATCGTCACCAAAAAACTCGCAACGGCTAAACTCACCTTGTCCATCAAGTGGCCTTAAAATAGCATGGATTCTCTCAGTTCCAGTGAATTTATAATCAATATCTAAATTAAGCCTAGTAGCAACCTGTCCTACCTCAACATTTCCATTGTCATTAAAAGCCAGTGCACTACGCCAATCTCCATAAACATATAGCTCTGTGAAAGTAGGGTTCAACTCTCCAAGAGCATCACCTCCTTTAACTAATGGTCCACCAGAATAAAGAGGATTTCCAATCTCTAATAGAGGTCTTGTGACAGGATAGGCTGATTTGCCACCATAAATTTGAAGTTGGGCTTCAATATCATACTCTTCTTCTGGGTAACTTGGATCAGCTCTAAATACACCTGCGTCATGTTCGACAATTTTTGAGCGTGTATCTTTTTTGATCTCGGCACCATTGGCAAGATTTTGTTCTGCAGCAAATGAAAATGTTAAACTTGCGGCAATACAAAATGGCAATAAATGGTATCCAGGAAAGTTTTGAATGATTTTTTTCACGGCTCTTCTATCCTTTTACTTCAAATTCAACCGTGTAGGCGTCAATGTCTAGCATCCATTCGTTCATTGCACGCTCCATTTCTTTTGTGGCACCAACAAACCTCATGAAATAGATTGGCTCAGCTCTACTTCTCATCCTGATAGCCAATTTATATGTGCCTGGTTGTTTTATGAGCTTTCCTGGAACTGAGTAATCAGCATCACGGCTAGATAATGGGGGAAGACTTCGCCCCTCCATTCGAACAAAGGGTGGGTGATTTATAACGGTTGTAGGCTGTGATGCTGGCCGTAGGAATGGAAGCTGGTCTACATCAAAGTTTACCGGCAAATACATCTCACGATCTGTCCCTTTTACGTTTGTAGTTAAGAATTTAGTCTGTAAATTAACTAATTGGTCATCATATGGGACCTTTCCAGATAAAACGTCTGCACTATGAAGGTCTGCCATATCTCCTGCAGAGTCGGTATATCCAGATTCCCAAATATTTGTTCCATCAGGTCCTATCAGTGCAACATTAACCCAGAGTTCTGGCTGAGCACCAAGAGAGCCTGAAGGTAGATTATGTCCCGAATTAGTGTTTGAAATTGTGTAAGTGAAGTCGAGATCATGGCCAATTTGAGGGTTGTCATCAAAGAATGGCCCATCGATGTGGGAACCATTTTCCATGACTTGTCTCCTCAATTCGCGTTTTTCTTCTATAAGCCCAATGTTATAGTTTATAATTTCCCTAGCTTCTTCCCTGTCAAAACGATCTTCCCAGACTTCTGGAAATTCTATTTCTTCTATTTCTCCAGAATCAACTAATTCTTCATAATTATCTTCCCAATCTTCTTCTCCCCATGGAGCTCGATAGTTAAACTGAAGCCATTCTTCCATGGTCCAGTTTTCAGCGTCTGGGTTATGAGGGAAAATACCAGGGTGTGCAATAGGGTATCCTGGACCTGCAAAGGCATGACTATGTCTAATCCTGTCAGGATTTACAGCACGCCCATCTACAACCGCAGCTGGACCAGTTTTGAAATGACCTGCAACCCCAGGTTTGTAACTCATATGGCAGTCTTGACATGACACACCTTGAGCATGGGCAGGCGAATCACGATACTGATCCCAAACTACTTCAAGCTTAATTCCTAAATTAACAGCAACCTGATGACATGAAACGCAAAATTCTGATTGATTGAGCTGTGTAAAAATTTTGCCTTCATTATGAATTTGATTTCCGCGCTCATCAGAATTAGTGGCAACTTTCCAAGTGCTAGCATTCTCGACCACTTCTTTAATCCCATCGCCTCCTAAGACGCCGTATACAGGTTCAAATATTTCCCCCATCACAATATTTCTGGAACCATTTGCTTTTCCATATGCTGTATTTACGCGGTGGCAGGTAATACAAGTAATACCTTCCCGGCTAACTTGTTTACGTTCCCACATAGGGAGTTCCCTAGCTTCGCCCATTTGTGTGCTTACTGTTGCATGGCAGCGAACACAGAATGTATTTATTGTGGGAGCAAGTGAGTTAATTGCATTTTCAAATTTATGAAACATTGGAGAAAGTGAGGCGTAGGCATGGTTTGATGAAGCCCATTCTCTGTAGATATCCTCATGGCATGATTTACATTTTGATGCACTGGGAAATAAATCTTCACTCAAAATATCTGTGTGCATTTTATCGGCATCAATTGTTTCATTGTCACTTGCTTCTAAATCTCCAGAAACTGATGAGAATGCAAATAGTCCAATGAGACATAAAAAGACTGAAATTTTAGTTAAGGTTTTTTTCATCATAATTGTAGTTTTCTCATGATCAGAGAAAATACTGTTTTTAAATAATATACTTAACTTAGTCATTATTAGTTACTCTCAGATTAAATCCTGTTTCATTATGATAGAGGTGGCATAACTGACAATCTTGCCTTACTTGTCCTTCATTATGACACTGAGTGCATGTTTCTTTATCTATCGAATCAAAGTTACTCTCAAATATATGCGGGTTGTTATCACTAAATGAAGCACCATAGTTAGCTTGGACATTTAATTTGTGGCAAGTTTGGCAGCCCGCTTCTGGATCAGCCAAATTTATACCACTTGGATTGAGTATGTTTAAATGGGCTCCATGTGAATAAAACGTATGTGGTCTACTCTTTGAATTATTAAAGTTCCACTGTACATGTAAAGGGTTTGTTTCAGTTTTTGAAACAGAATGACACTTCGTACAGGCTCCAAAACCTTCCTTAGGATTAAGTAATTCGTCCCTCATAAACTCCCCAGACTCTTCAACATCCTCATCATCATCAAGCACACTTAGAGCACCAAAGTTAATCCAAGCACGGACTACCGGATCTCCATGTCCAATAGGTTTATATTTTAACTCAACACCTTCTGCGTACCAACCCCCATAATTTGGGTCAGAAGGTGACTCATATTCTTCATTAGATGCCCAAGCACATGCCACCTCTCTAGTAAGTGTTGGGCTCAGACCAGAGAGCATCTTTTTTGCGCCTTCGGCTCCAACTACTTCGGCAATTGTTTCCTCAAGAACTTCAGAGCCGTCTTCTAATAGACCTACAATCAAAGTCTGCAGTGGCTCTGTGTATTCAGAAGAGTCATCAATTGGTGTTCTAAGCAGATATGAACTGATAGCTGCTGGTTCGTCAAAAGAAACTGGTTCATATTCTTCTTCATCAACTATTAAAATTTCTTCATCAAGCATGTCTAATTCTTCTGCTTCAATTGCTTCACGCACTGTTGCTATATTATCTTGTATTTCTTCCCAAGCTTCAAGTGTGGGGCCACAAGTTTCAGATACAAAATCTAAGTCAATAAAATTATCATCAAATTCAGGAAGCCTAAGTAATACTAGTTCACGACGAGGAATTGCATCATTATGGCAACTTGCACATGCAGTTTGATATCCGACCGGCTTTACAGATTGCACGGCATCACTTACTTCATGACATGAAGTGCAGTTTGTTGGGGCAATATCTTCTAGTCTTTGATCTTTAAAATGTTGAGTTATATGGCTTGAATGATCAAAGCGTATTGCCGTACGTTGATCATGTGGAAAATCATCCGCAAAGTTTGGATGATTATTTGCAAAAGAAGAAATTTCTCTTTCATGGCAAGTATTACATTTTGCATCAGAAATAGCAGTTATATCAAAATCTTCTCCTTTGTGTTCAGAATGGCATGCAATACAACTAAAATTATTGCTATGGGTGTTGGTCTTATTTGCATTGGAAGAAATATTGTGGGCCAGAAATGGTTCACCTACAAATGTGTGGCAATTTAAACAATTTTTTGAAATATTGTTCTCTTCGAATGCAGCAAGAAACCATTCTCCAGCATCCTTTGCATGGGGTTCGTGGCAGGCAACACAACCGCTAGAGGAGGTAAAATTTGCGTGGCCGTCTGTTAATGGGCCAGCAGATGAAATTACATTATGTCCAGATCCATCACTTCCAAGGGTTAACATCAGGGCAATAACAGATATTACAATTGCAAATGCACTTATAGCCATTAAACCTCTTAGGCTTCTAATACTTCTGCGTGGGCGACACGGTGGCTGATGTTGAGAGCATTTACCATCTGATCCAGGGCCATTGTCACATGGGCCTCCAAATAGTGTAGATCGCCTACATTCAAAGCGATCACCAACTTGTGCTGGTTGGCATTCATAGATACCACCACATTTGCCACTATTATCAGGGCCAAATTCACAAGGCTTCCCCCATTCAGCTGCTCTCCCACAACGAAATTTACGATTGGGTCGTTCGTAGCGGCTGATGTCATGCCTGAATTTATTTGGATCCATCATAATGCATACACATTTACGACTATTACGTGCCAAAAAATCAGTGCTAATACTGCAGCTGCTAATGGCACATGAGCTAGAAGCCAATATTTCATCATCGATTGACAGGCAAAATGAAAATCAATTTTCGATTTATATTTAGCAAGGTCGTTGAGATTATTTAGATATTCACGCTCAGCTTCGCTTAAATAACGTGACACTGTCTGGTAACTTTGGTTTATCCAATGTTCTGCTGCTGCACCGCCAAGAGCATGGCTAAGGAAAAACCTTGGACGCTGAAAATACCAGCGTAGTGATTCCATATAATGCCGAGCAAGAGTGTCACTACCTGTATTTTCTGTACAGGCAATTGTTATAGATTCTGATTTTTCTCTTAACTCTGAAAGTTCTGCTGGTATACGTTCATAAATAATTTCTAATTCAGTCTGAACAAGGCGTTTAGGGTATATTTTTTGTATAATGTATCCAAAAATTCCACTGATGGTAACTAGATAAAATACTATCGCAAGTGCTTGTTCATATGCACCAGTTGGCCATACATTTCCTGTGTGAATGAAAAACAGACCCAGTGCTGCTATACCGCCAACCACGTGAACTGCAAGCCAATAAGCAGATCTTCCAAAGGGAACCATAGATAGTTTTTTTCGTGCATTAAAAGTAGCTAGCCCTAGCATTAAACCAAAAAGCACATATCCTGTTATAAATTCTGGCTGACCAAGATTAATATTTGAAATTGAAGAGTATGTAGCAAAGGCAGCAATAAAAGCTGCACTAAATACCCACAGAATAATATAACGTGTGGTTACAGCATTCATACCTTAACCCCTGTAAAGGTCTCCTCACCCTGAAAGTTAACACGCCTAAGTGCATCATGCGGGCATGCTCTTACACATGCTGGTCCACCTGGGTTGTTTGAACACAGGTCACATTTTGTAGCCTTGCTGATAGGCTTTTGTGTGCCTGGATCCCTGAGTGGTTGACCCTTTAAATCTCGAATTTCAACTAATCTTATATTATTGTATGGACAAGAATTTGCGCATGTCCCACAGCCTATACATGTATCATCATTAATTACTACTGCCCCAGAATCTAGAGAACGATGGATTGCCCCTGTCGGGCATCCAATCATGCAAACTGGATCTTCGCAATGCATGCATGCGTTTGTAACCATCCAATTATCAAATGTTCTACCATGCCTTATAAACCTTGGATTTCCACCATGTGTAGAGGCACAGGCTCTAACACAATCGTCGCAGCGAACACAACGCTCAAGGTCAATAAGCATTGCCATAGTACCATTAATAAAGCGTTGATCCAGTGCCCATTCCATTGGGGCATCTGCTTCCATTGATTTTGATAAAGATGGTGTTAACAGTGGTTTAGGGTTATCCTTAATTTTTGGGAAAACATATTTTTCTATAATAGGTGCGGGAACTCTGAGTATATCTACGTAACCAAGAGCAGAAAGAGAAGTTTGAAGTGATTGTTCCCCAGTAGTTTTATTGGCCCATAATTCATCAAAGCCAAAATAATCTCCTGCTCCTAGATACGTTAGTGTGCGTTGTCCCGTCCCCATTTTTATTGATACTCTTGCAAAACCAGCTCGAACCATTAGTAGACCATCCGGATAATTACCTTGTTTAGCTATAATTGGTTCTTCAGCAGATTTTCCTTGTTCACGCATACGTTTATATGAAACGTTCCAATCAAAACTACCAAAAGTTTCAAAAAGTGTTGAGTTAGCTACTTCCTCCAATTCTTCTGGTTCTAGATCAGAAAATAAAGGTGTTTCCTTCAAGTGAACTTTTAATGCATTTTCTCTGTAGCGTTCATCAATTTTACGGCGCCATTCAGTGTCATATTTTCTGATCTCTCTCAGACCTTGCCACCTAATCTCTAGAAGTTCAGCGTCATTTTCAGCAAAAATACTGGCAGTTCTTGGCACACGTCCTAGAGCTGCTAATTCTCCAAAAAGTGCACCAGATTCAAGTTCTGCTGTTTGATGGCTATTTAGAACAGCGGGAATATCTTGAATAAAAACATGCGATGATGTCAGATCCCCAGAGTCTGGATCACGGAGTGCTTGTGATCCATAACGTGAAGTATCTCGTAATTCTGGTTCTGATGAATTTGTCCAGAGCTGGCTTAGTGCCTCAATAAAATTACGTTTTTTAGTAGACTCTCTGCCTATCATTGAGCGAGGTAGACTTGGGTTTATAACCACCCTCACTTTCCCGCTAATTACAAGGAACGCTGAGTTCCCATAGTCTCCTTCTCGAACTACTATATCTCCTGATTTGTATTTCATAATTCTGGTATCGTTTTCTAAGATACCAGAAAGTGGGGTATGCTTTGGAAAACTTTCAGAGTCTATCGCTCTAAATTCTGGTAAATTTAGAAGTTTTTCAACTTCTGTTTCAGTCATTTCGGGGCCAAAAGGTGCTTCCCATCGCTGCGGGCGTGCCATCATTGCAACTGTAGACAACTTATTTCCCCCTTGACTAAAACTTCATAAAGCCAAATTCATTTAACTGGTATTAACCACTAATAAAACACAAATCTTCTAGCCTGAATAAATAGAGTAAAAACTAATGAATATCTTTTCCTAGCATTAGGTCCAATAAACCTTAGACTTTAGCTATTTAGTCCATTAAGCATTTAATTATTTAAACTCGGTAGGAAGTAAGCCTCCGACAGTTCCAGATAGATCCTGATCTTTTATAGCTGCAGTTAATGCTACTGCATTTTCTCTGTTTGGGTTTTCTATTAATGTTTTCGCTGCATCAACTCCAGAAAGAGCTGCTCGAGCGGCTTCGGCACGGGCTTGTTGGAATTCAATAAATTTAGGAGAACCAGACCTACTTATTGCTATTGTAGCCGATACAAGCTTAGCAGCTTGTCCTACTACAAATGCACGGCTCATTTCGGCAGGTGTCATTTCGGCATTTTTTGTCATATCTGGCGGATAAAAACGATGTCTTATACTACCTTGGCTATATTTGACGTATTCCCAGTCAGGTTTAGCGGGATGACCATTTTCTAGCATTATAGCTAATTTTTCTGGATCTATGTTTGCATTTGCAAGTCCATGACACTCATTACAGTTTTCTGCTATTCCATAGCGGTCAAAAGACCATCGCATTCCAGCAGCCGTTGCTGCAACAATTCTTTCATCCTTCGGCTCTGCTCTATTATTATGAATTGTAAACCAATCAGACGATGCCCCGTGACAGCTTTCGCAGGACGGGCCAGCTTTTGGTTTTGCTTTTGCGGCGGATGCTGCGTTTTTGGCTACCAAGGTATAGTGGCATTGAACACATGTTTCATTCTTTTTCATGCTTTTATTACCAGTAGCCTTTGCGAGTGCTTTTGCTAACTTACTTTTATGGACTTTTTTAAAGGATTTTGCGTGTTTGGTTTCTTCCCAAATCTGAAACTCAGCTTTGTGGCATTCAGCACACTTTTTGGGTCCTTGGTTAAATGGCTCTGCCATAGATTGTCCAGATAAAATTACAGCTCCACCAAGTATTAAAAACATACCAGCTATTGCTGCGACTATTATTTTATTTTGCAATGAGAACATCTTTGCCTTCCCCAACTAACGATTCCCCATAATTGTTGCTTATGATGCGTGATTCTTGGCTGTCCATCAACCCCAATAAATGTTTAAAAATCAAGTTTATTCAATATTTCTACATATTAAATCCTATTAAATCTATTTATTTTAACTTAAAAAACCTAAATTATAGGTTCAAAATTAACATAATTCCTTATTTTCAGTCTAAAACTAGGATATTTTGCTTATTTCAGTGGCCAAATCAAAAGTTTACTAAATTGGGAATTCGATTTTACCTAATCTAGCTGAAAGTTTCATATTTTCTCTATAATCAATTGGTATTGCAATAACAGCTGGGCCATCTTGCTTATATGCAGTTTTTAGAGCTGGTAAAAGTTCATCAGAACTTTTAAGGGTTTTTCCCCACGCACCGAAAGATTTGGCCCACAACTCAATATTTGGATTCGTGAACTTTAGATCACTATGTCGCCCGTTGAAAGAATTCTGTTGCTTCCATTTGATTAACCCATATTCGCCATCCATCCAAACTAAGGCAACAACATTTAATTTATATCTTACCGCAGTTTCAATATCCTGAGCATTCATATGAAACCCTGCATCTCCATTTATAGATAAAACTTTTTTATCGGGGCAAGCAATTTTAGCACCTATAGATCCTGGGAATGCAAAACCCATCGTACAGAAACCATTTGAAATTAGACAAGTATTAGGTTTGTCGCACTGGTAGTAGCGGGAAATCCACATTTTATGTGCTCCAACATCTGACAATAAGATATCATCAGGACCCAAAAATTCCCGAACATCATATAAAACCTTTTGTGGCTTCATAGGAAAGGCCTTAGAACGTTTTTCTTTTTGAAGGTCAGAACTTATTGTTTTTCTTAAGGCGGCCCTTTTCTTAATATCAAATAGCGGCAGAGGAATATTTCTTTTCTCTGTTCGTTTAGTTAATTCTTCATTCATTTGCCAAAGGGCGTCTGCAATATCTCCTGCAACATCAACAGCTGGTTGGTAATGATCATCAACTTCTGCAGGCCAAAAATCTATATGGATAATTTTCTTTTTTGATCCAGCATTCCAGAAAGCTGGAGCGTATTCCACCAAATCATAACCAGCAGATATAATTACATCTGCTTCACGCATAGCTGCAATTATATGGTCTTTGCCTTGAAGTCCAACTGTGAAAAGAGAATGTTGATCAGAGCGTGGAATTGCACCTTTCCCCATAAATGTATTTACGACCCCTATACCCGTAAGTTCGGCAAAACGACGAAGTTGTTCAGAAGCTCTTTTTCTTACTGCTCCATTGCCAGCCAAAATCAAAGGATTTTTTGCTTTCATTATTATGTCTACAGCCTTTGCCACAGCTTTGTGATCTGCACCGGGTCTGCGGGTTACATAGGGCTTAATTGGTTTTTCAATGGTCTTGTGCTCAGCGATATCTTCCGGTAGTTCAATTAGAACAGCACCAGGTTTTTCTGTTTCTGCTACCTTAAAGGCTTTTCGAACTATTTCTGGAATATTGTCAGGGTGATAGACTGATTGTGCCCATTTAGTGATTGGCTTAAACATGGCTATAGAGTCCATATTTTGATGGCTTTCTTTGTGTAAACGTTCAGTATCCGCTTGGCCAATCAAACAGACAAGAGGTGCTCTATCCATATTTGCATCAGCAACACCAGTTACCAGATTTGTGGCTCCTGGTCCTAAGGTTCCTAAACAAACTCCAGCCTTTCCAGTAAGACGTCCATACACATCCGCCATGAATGCGGCAGCCTGTTCGTGTCTGCAGAGAACAAACTTAATTTTTGAATTCATCAAAGAGATCATTACGTCTGCATTCTCTTCTCCGGGAATACCAAAGATATGGGTCACCCCTTCATTTTCTAGACATTTGACAAAAAGGTCTGAAGCTTTCATTGCATATCTCCCTAATAAAAATGTTATATTAGAGTATCGCTGACATTTTTCGATCGTCAACAGCAAGTATTAAAAAGTATCAACATTTAGGGTAGTAATTAAATTTATTTTGATGTTTTCTTATGTAAATACGGATTTATTTTGTATAAATTTGTATTTTATCTCTTCATTAGTTTATTGTTCAATCTTGATGATTAAACTCACTTATTAGGTTGTAATTATGAATTCAGGTAAAATGTATAAAGCCTTTGTTGTCGATTCTAGTGATTCTGGTACAGCTGGAGCAGTTAAAGAACTTAATCACTCTGATTTGCCTGAAGGTAATGTTACAGTTCGTATTTTATGGTCTAGCCTTAACTATAAAGATGGTTTGGCTATCACTGGTTTTGCACCAATCATTCGTAATCTTCCCATGACAGCTGGTATTGATTTTGCTGGTATAGTTGAGTCTTCAGATACCTCAGATTTCTCCGTTGGGGAACACGTTATATTGACAGGATGGGGGCTTGGCGAGCGACATCCGGGTGGCTTTTCCCAACAAGCAAGAGTAAATAGCGGATGGTTAGAAAGAATTCCTGATGGCCTTGACGCAAAAACGGCAATGGCATTAGGGACTGCTGGATTTACATCGATGCTATGTGTTCTTGCACTTGAAAGTGCAGGAATAAAACCTGAAAAAGGGCCAGTTCTCGTTACGGGAGCTGCAGGCGGTGTTGGAAGTATTGCTGTCGCAATTCTTAGTAATCTTGGTTATGAGGTTACTGCAGTTACTGGAAGGCATTCGGCTTACACTTTTCTTAAAAGTTTAGGTGCTAGTAATATAATTTCCAGAGAAGAGTTATGCTCCAATAATAGAAAACCATTGATGTCTGAGAGGTGGGCAGGAGCGATTGATCCTGTAGGTGGTGACATCCTAAGCCATATTTTGAGTGAGTTGAAGTATGGGTCAGCTGTTGCCGCATGCGGATTAGCAGGTGGATCTAAAATTAATACTACAGTCTTACCGTTTATTTTGAGAGGAGTAAGTCTTTTAGGGGTTGATTCCGTAATGTGCCCAAGCTCATTAAGGAGGAATGCATGGGCAAGACTTGCAACTGACATGCCTAAAAATAAGCTAGAATCAATTACTGTTGTAGAGCCAATGAAAGCATTACCTGACCTTGCTCAAAAAATTTTGAATGGGCAGATTCAGGGTCGGGTGGTCATCGATGTTAATTCATGATGTGATTATTTTTCAACCAATGAAAATTTTATAACGACTTAGAATTTATCACCATCATTTTTTCTATCTGCATTTCCTGCATTGTATGGTGTATGCCCCCAATCCCTTGTCCTGATTGTTTTAGGCCTGCAAAGGGCATCCAGTCAACTCTAAATGCGGTATGATCATTAATCATCACAGCTGAAGCATCAAGTTGTTTATAACAGTAAGTGGCAGTGTCTATATTACCTGTAAATACTGCCGCCTGAAATGCAAACTCTAGAGAGTTTGAACGTTTAATAGCTTGGTCAATACTTCTGTATGGATAAATGCAAATTACTGGACCAAAAATTTCTTGAGAACTAACTTTTGCCTTAGAAGGAGGGTTAAATAGCACCGTGGGTGCATAGCACGTTTTAGACAAACGATAGCCTCCAGTTAAAACTTTTGCACCACCATTTACAGCATCTTTGACCCATTCATCCACTCTATCAACTTCACGAGGTCTAATTAATGGGCCTATATCAGTTGAAGCTTTCGTGGGATCGCCAACTTTCATAGACTTCGCTTCTTTTGATAGTCCCTTGGCAAGCTTATCAGCAATTGAATAATGGACAAAAATTCTTTGTACCGATACGCAAACCTGCCCAGCATGATAAAATCCACCTTTTGTAAGTAAGGGTATAGCCATAGACAAATCTGCATCCTTAGTTACAATTACAGGTGCAACACCTCCATGCTCTAGAGCACACCTTGTCCCTGATGACAATTTTGAGCGTAGATACCATCCTACCGGTGCACTGCCAATAAAACTAAAAAAGTCGACTCTTTTGTCTGTTACCAAAGCTGTTGATACATCCCGACCAGCAGTAACTACGGGTTGACACCATTCGTCAGGAAGACCCGCAGACCTTAAAATTTTTACGAATCTTAGGCATGATAATGGAGTATCTTCACTTGGTTTAACTATTACGGGGCAACCTGCGGCTATTGCTGGTCCCACTTGGTGAACAATTAGATTAAGTGGGTGGTTAAATGCACTTACTGCCACTACTACTCCAATCGGTTCATGGCTGGTAAAAGCCATTCGGTTAGTAGAGGAACGAGAAATTCCCATAGGGATTTCTGTTCCGGCTTGTGTGCGGAGTGTTTCAATGCAGAGTTTAACACCATCGATTGCACGTGAAACCTCATGGTGAGAATCAACTAATGGTTTGCCTCCTTCTCGGGCACTTTCTCTAGCAAGGTAATCAAATTTTTTTTCCATAATTTTGACAACTCGTTCCAGGATATCAATTCTTTTCCATGCTGGAATCCATTTTTCTTTATTTTTATATAGACCTTGAGCATTATCTAATGCATGCATAACTGTTTGCATGTCAGCTCTAGCTGCAGTTCCGATTTTTCTTCTGTTAAAGGGGGAAACTACTTCAACAGATTGAGCATTAGACTTTACTCCTGGCACCATTAAAGGATAATTTTCAGTCATATTTTTTCTCCCCTGCATCAAGATTTATTTGGTGCTTTAATATTTGTAAGTGTTTTGGATTTAGTAGGTGCAGAGTTACTTAAGCTAATTACCCAAATTTAATTTTCAAAATTTCGTAACCATGTATACCATTCGGGGTAGTTATCTCTACTGCGTCACCAACTTCTTTGCCAATAAGTGATCGTGCAAGTGGTGATGCTATGGACAGACGACCTTCATTTACTTCGGCCTCATCTGCACCAACTATCTGGTAGATGCTCTGTTTATCAGTTTCTTCATCTAACAGCGTCACCGTTGCACCAAACTGAACTCTTTCTCCCTTAAGATTTGATATATCTATCACTTCGGCAAGTGCAATTTTAGTTTCTAATTCACTTACCCTAGCTTCTATCATACCCTGTCGTTCTTTTGCTGCATGATATTCTGCATTTTCTGATATATCTCCATGCTCTCGAGCTTCTGCTATTTCTTGAATTACACGAGGACGCTCCTCTTTTAATCGCAAAAGCTCTTCTTTTAGCCTAGCGTGTCCTTCTGGTGTCATTGGTAGTCGTTGAATATTAATCTTCCAACAGTTTTAATTTAGGTTTCTCTAATTTGATAGCTTATTTAAGTAATGCCAACTTATTAAAAACAATATCACAGCACTCTGCTATAGCAATGTTACGAGAGAATTTTAATATTTACTTTTTATTCTGCTAGAATAGTGATGCTTTAATAAGGTTTCAACGTGTTTCAGTAAAGTTGTAAAGGTCTAACACTTAACTCATGACGGTTTAATGCTGTCAGAGCTTCAGCCATTGCCCGTGAAGCAGCGACTGTTGTAAAATAAGGAAGTTTATATTCTAAAGTTGCACGACGCAGTGTATAGCTGTCGGAAATTGCCTGAGATCCTTCAACTGTGTTAACTACAATTTGTATATCACCATTTTTTATAGCATCTACACAATGTGGCCGTCCTTCATATACTTTGTTAACAGTCTCGACTCTAAGACCTGCAGACTTTAGAGCCTCTGCAGTCCCTTTTGTGGCGAGTAAATTAAAACCAAGGGAATTGAGCTGTTTTGTAACTTTGATAATATCCTTTTTATCCCTATCACGAACAGAAATAAAAGCTGTTCCACTTACAGGAAGATCCATACCTGCACCTAACTGAGCTTTTGCATAAGCTAAACCAAAATCGCTATCAATTCCCATTACTTCCCCAGTTGATTTCATTTCTGGCCCTAGGAGTGAATCAACACCGGGAAATCTGGCAAATGGAAACACAGCCTCCTTTACAGCTATATGTTTAGTTGGTTGTGGAACTAAATCAAATTCTCCAAGTTTTTTTCCTGCCATGACTAAAGAAGCGACTCTTGCAACAGGCATACCTGTTGCCTTTGCAACAAATGGAACAGTTCGGCTTGCCCTGGGGTTTACTTCAATAATGAATACTTCTTCATCTTTTACTGCAAATTGAACATTCATTAATCCTTTTACATTCAGAGCTTTTGCAAGTGCTTCAGTCTGATTGCAAATTTCCCTTATTGTACTCTTATTTAGTGAATATGGTGGAAGTGAGCATGCACTATCCCCGGAATGTATTCCAGCTTCCTCTATATGCTCCATGATACCAGCAACGTATACAGATTCACCATCAGAGATAGCGTCAACATCTACTTCAATAGCCTCTTGGAGGAAACTATCAATTAATACTGGACTATCGCCAGAAACTTTTACAGCCTCAGACATATAACGTGAGAGATTCTCTTCGTCAGAGATAATCTCCATAGCTCTGCCGCCAAGTACATAAGAAGGCCTTACAACTATAGGATATCCGATCTTTTTAGCTATATCTTTTGCTTCATTTGTGGAGAGGCAGGTGGCATTAGCTGGTTGTTTTAGATTCAATTCTTGTAAGAGGGTGCGAAATCGATCGCGATCTTCGGCTAAATCAATAGCATCTGGGTCAGTTCCCAAAATTGGGACTCCTGAACGGCCTAATTCTTTTGCTAATTTTAGTGGTGTTTGTCCACCAAATTGAACATTTACACCAATAAGTTCTCCGCGAGTCGATTCTACTCGGACAATATCAAGAACTGTTTCAATGGTAAGTGGTTCAAAATATAATCGATCAGATGTATCATAATCAGTTGATACAGTCTCTGGGTTGCAATTAACCATGATTGTTTCAAAACCAGCGTTTGAAAGTGAGAAGGCTGCATGAACACAACAATAATCAAACTCAATACCTTGCCCAATACGGTTTGGCCCGCCTCCTAAGATAATTATTTTTTTCTTTTCTGTAGGGCTGGATTCGCACTCTGGAGGTAATGAATGAGTTCCAAATTCATAACAAGAATACATATATGGGGTCCTAGCATCAAATTCTGCTGCACAGGTGTCAATTCTTTTAAAGACAGGAAATACACCAAGTTCTTGGCGTAATTTTGTTACATCAGAACTATCCATCTTTGAAAGTTTTCCAAGGCGCTCATCTCCAAAGCCCATACGTTTTAAGTTTTCGAATTCCTCCTTACATTTTGGAAGTCCATCACTCTTTATAATTTGTTCAATTAGAACTACTTCGTTAATTTGCTCTAAAAACCATTTATCAATTTTACATGCATTTTGAATAGAATCTATAGGTAATCCTGCTCGAAATGCTTCCGCAACAACTAAAAGTCTGTCAGGCCTTGGTTGTCCTAAGGCCGCAATTATAGCTTGCCTGTTATTGCCATCTGACCATCCTGGAATTTCTATCTCATCCAATCCGGTTAGTTCTGTTTCCATAGACCTAAGGGCTTTTTGAAGAGATTCTTGAAATGTCCTTCCAACAGCCATTGCTTCCCCTACAGACTTCATGGAGGTTGTTAGGAGGGGGGCTGTGCCTGGAAATTTTTCAAAAGTGAACCGAGGGATTTTAGTAACCACATAATCAATAGTTGGCTCAAATGATGCTGGTGTTGATCCAGTTATGTCGTTTTGTATTTCATCTAGAGTGAATCCTACCGCTAATTTTGCAGCTACCTTTGCAATTGGAAAACCTGTCGCTTTTGATGCTAAAGCAGAGGATCGAGAAACTCTGGGATTCATTTCAATTATTACTAAACGACCATTTAATGGATTTATGGCAAATTGAACGTTTGATCCGCCAGTTTCAACCCCAACCTTTTTAAGAACATTGATTGATGCATTCCTTAATTGCTGATATTCCTTATCTGTTAAAGTTAGTGCAGGAGCTACAGTAATAGAATCGCCTGTATGAATGCCCATTGGGTCGATATTTTCAATTGAGCATACAATTATACAGTTATCAGCAGTATCACGAACCACCTCCATCTCAAATTCTTTCCAGCCAAGTACTGACTCTTCTACAAGCACTTCATTTGCTGGGGAGGCATCTAGTCCCCCAACGACTATAGATTGAAATTCCTCTCGATTATATGCTATTCCCCCCCCTGTACCTCCAAGTGTAAAAGATGGACGGATAATAGCTGGTAGGCCTATTTTATCCAAAGCAATCCATGCATCATCAATTGATTTGGCAATGTGGCTTTTGGGGGACTCTAACCCAATTTCATCCATAGCCTCTCTAAAAAGTTGACGATCTTCTGCAACTTTAATTGCTTCTGGGGAGGCACCTATAAGTTTAACGCCATAACGATCTAAGACACCTTTTTCACTTAAAGCCAGAGCTGTATTTAGTGCTGTTTGCCCACCCATTGTGGGCAGAACAGCATCCGGCTTTTCTGCGGCTATAATTTTTTCAACTACTTCTGTTGTTATAGGTTCAATATATGTTGAGTCGGCAAACTCAGGATCAGTCATGATGGTTGCAGGATTTGAATTTACAAGTATTACCCTATAACCTTCCTCTTTAAGAGCCTTACATGCTTGTGTGCCTGAATAGTCAAATTCACAAGCTTGGCCTATTATAATTGGTCCGGCACCAATTATAAGAATACTTTCTATTTTCTTGTTTTTCGGCATATTTTATTTTTGGGACTCCATAAGGTCGACAAAATTATCAAACAAGTATGCTGAATCCATTGGACCAGGTGAAGCTTCTGGGTGGTATTGAACAGAAAAAACAGGTTTGCCAATAACTTTAAGCCCTTCGAGTGAACCGTCAAAGAGAGAGATATGTGTAGCTATAACTCCTTCAGGCAAAGTATTTCCGTTAACTTCAAATCCATGATTTTGACTAGTAATCTCAACTTTTCCTGTTTCCAAATCTTTTACAGGATGATTTGCCCCTCTATGACCAAAGGGCATTTTTTTAGTTTTTGCACCCAAAGCTAGACTCAACAATTGGTGACCAAGACATATTCCAAATACTGGTTTACCACTATTTATAAGGCCTTTTATAGTTGGTTCGACATTTTTAATTGTTGCTGCAGGATCTCCAGGCCCATTTGAAAGAAATATTCCATCTGGAGCGTATGCAAGTATATCTTTGATATTTGCAGTTGCTGGTAAAACTAAAATTTCACATCCACGTGCTACTAATGAGCGTAAGATGTTTTGTTTGGTACCGTAATCAATAGCAACAACTCTAAATTTTTTATCGGGAGGGGAGGTATATTTGTCTTCATAATTATTAATACTCCATTCACTAATATCCCATGTAAAGTTTTTCTTGCAGGTTATTTGGTTTGCTAGATCCATACCATCTAATTTAGGCCATTCTTTTGCTCTATTAACCAATTCCTTGAGAGTTTTTTGATCGAGTTTACCTCCATATTGAATGGCACCATTCTGTGCTGAATGACTACGTATATGTTTAGTTAATCTTCGTGTGTCAATTCCTGAAATACCCACTAAATTATGTTTTTTTAACCATTTGTCTAAATGCTCAGTTGAACGCCAGCTTGATGGACCGGTAATTTTTGTATTAAGAATTATACCATTAGCTACAGGTATATCTGCTTCCATATCGTTGTTATTTGTTCCAACATTTCCAACATGAGGAAAGGTAAAGGTTATAATTTGTCCTGAGTATGATGGGTCAGAGATAATTTCCTGGTATCCCGTCATTGAGGTGTTAAAGCAAACTTCTCCGCAGGTTGTACCTTTTGCTCCTACGCCTGTTCCATAGAATATAGTCCCATCGGCAAGTGCAAGTGCCGCATTCTTGGAAACTGATGCTGTATTTGACATAGGCATCTTTCAAGGCATCTTTCAAAATTTCCCAAAAATATCCGCCATTTTTCTATAATTTAAATGGCAGTATAATCTTTGCATAGTGTTTTCAGCCGAAAATCTTATAAAATTAAGAGTTTAGCGGAAGTTAGGTTGCCTTTTGATTTCCGTCAAGACCACTAAAGAATCTAGTTAAAGATTGTAAATGTTAAGTAACCCTCTTGATTGCACTCCTAAGCAAGGTATAGTGCGCCGCCTTAGGAACAAATTTGTGGAAAAATGTCAAACCTTAGACAGCAATTAAATGACTCTTTAAAGACAGCTTTGAAAGCTCGGGAAGAACTAGCTGTTTCAACCATACGCCTGATTCTAGCAGCACTTAAAGATCGAGATATTGCAGCTCGCTCTAAGGGTAAAGATGACGGAATATTGGACTCTGACATATATCAGCTACTTAATACTATGATTCGTCAAAGACGAGACAGTATTAAGTTATATGAAACAGGTGGGCGCCAAGACTTGGCAGATAGAGAAAAAAAAGAGATTACTGTTATAGAAAGATTTTTACCTCCTCAAATTGAAGGGGATGATATGGTTCAAGCTGTTAAATCAGTAATTATTGAGATAGATGCTAAAAGTATTAAAGATATGGGTAGGACGATGAATGCTCTTAAGGAACAATATGTCGGCCAGATGGATTTTTCTAAGGCATCAGGTGTTGTTCGTGACTCTTTAAAAACTGAATAATTTTAAATACCCTCTAAATTATTATATTTTTTATATTGCAGAAATATTTAACTTTTCTTAATTGCCTGCAATAATAACATCTTATCTGTAAAGGTAGTCATATTTAAATGAACATTCATTGTTAAAAGTGGGAACAGCATATGCAGTTTGCACCTGAATTTTTGGATGATATTCGAACACACGTACCTTTAGTTAAGGTCGTCGGGAGGCGTGTGCAACTTGTAAAGAGAGGCCAAGAATTTGTTGGGCTTTGTCCCTTCCACAATGAAAAAACCCCCTCTTTTACTGTAAATGAGGAAAAAGGTTTTTTCCATTGTTTTGGATGTGGTGTACATGGAGATGTAATATCATTTGTGATGCAGGATGAAGGGTTAGCCTTTCAGGATGCAGTCAAAAAATTGGCCGCAGAAGGGGGTATTAAGTTACCTGTTGCTAACTCTATTGATAGGGAAAAACAAAAAGAATATGATTCGCTTTATATGGCTTTAGAAGTTGCATGTAATTGGTTCAAATTGCAACTTGACGGTGAATCAGGTTCATCAGCTCGTCTGTATCTTGCAAATAGAGGTTTAAACAGCGATGTCATAAATAACTTCAAATTAGGTTTTGCTCCAGATGGCAAGGAAACCTTGAAGAAGGAACTAGAAAGAAAGGGTATTAATGATACTCTTTCTCTATCTGCAGGTTTACTTAGCGAATCTTCAAAAGATGGAAAATTATTTGACAGATTTCGAAGACGTATCATGTTCCCAATATACAATAATAGGCGACATTTAGTGGGTTTTGGAGGTAGAGCGCTTGGCGATGCCCAACCAAAATATTTAAATTCTCCGGAAACAAAAGTTTTTCATAAGAGTACATTATTATACGGTCTTTATGCGGCTAGAAAGTTAGCAAGAAATAATAATCAGATCGTAGTAGTAGAGGGGTATACTGATGTATTGTCTCTTCATCAGGCAGGAATTAAAGAAGTTGTTGCTCCTCTAGGAACAGCCTTATCTGAGATTCAGCTTGAGGAATTATGGAGAATTGTTGATGAACCTATTTTGTGTTTTGACGGAGATGAAGCAGGGAAAAGAGCAGCAAATAGAGTTCTTGAAAAAGCCTTAGGTCAGCTGAAGCCTGGTAAAAGTTTAAGGTTTGTAACATTGGCCAATGGTGAAGATCCAGATAGTTTAGTGCAGTCGGCTGGGCCTCAAGCATTTAGATCTTTGATATCTGGATCTGAGCCATTGTCAACAATGTTATGGCGTATGGCTGGTGGAGAGGAAAGGCTTGATACACCTGAAAGTCGTTTAGCAGTTTCAACAAGAATTAACGCACTTCTTAGTAAGTTAAAGGATAGTGATACGCGTAAATTCTTTAGGCAATATTATAGGGAAAAGCTATTTTCTTTTAAAACTATGAATCACCCTGTAAAGAATTTCTCGAGGAATAGGGAAGAAGGTCGAGATTACGGTTTATATGATTCAGAAAGATATTATAAAAATAATAATTTGAGATCTAAAAAGCCAACGACTTCATTAAGCAAAAGCTCTGACTCCGCTATGGGAAGACAAAAATCTTTATTGAGAGTTTTTATATCTTTTCCTATTTTGGCGGAAGAATTTCATGAAGAATTGGAGCGATTCCCATTTAATAATCTGAAATACCAGAAGATGCGTGATGTTCTGATTAATGTTACCCAGCATCTAGCAAATACTATTAATGACTCAGAAAGTTGCAAATACAGTGAGCAGGCTATGATAGAACTAAGAAATGAAGTAGCTAAAAACAATTTAGAAGATGTATTTATAGAGTTGGAAAAAGACAATTTAATTGAATTGAAACAGAATAAAATAGACAAAGAAAATCCAGATGATGAATTATTTAAAAAAGCTCGTGTTCAAATTAGGCATCTTTTAGATTTACATCATAGATTAGTCAGTTTAGAAGCCTTTAAACATGAGGCAACAGAGGCCTTTGCTGCAAATATGTCTGAGGAAAATTGGGATAAGTTGATAGGTGCTTTACGGTCTTTAGAGGAGGCCCCAGGTATTGAAGAATTGGTGTCAGGAGTTCAGTTGGATAAAAAGAACACTAAAAATTCATAACCCTTGTTTTATTGTCTGTTACACTAAAAATACTTAATCACATGAGTATGGTCTTGAACCCGAGCAATTTTGATGCCATTTGAAATAAAAATAGTCTATTTGGATGTGCTAGTGACTTAATAAATATTTATCTACCTGTTAGGTTTTGTTTTGTTGTGAGTATGAATATTTGAATTCTTAATTTGATTATAATTGAAGGTGTTGCAGGGAGAGGGATCAATTAATGGCTATAAAAAATGCAAAAGCAGAGAATAATGAGTCAGGGGATGACCAAGCGGATAGTCCGCTTCTTGACTCTCTCACAGCATCTGTAAAGAAACTTATCGCTGCAGGAAAAGAACGAGGCTATATCACTTTTGACGAATTCAACAAATCTTTCCCCCCTGACGAAGTAACTTCAGAGCAAATTGATGATATCCAAGCTATGTTCTCAGAAATGGGAATAAATCTTATTGATAATGACGAAGTTGATGAATCAATAGAGGTGAATTCATCAGCTGAAAATGATGAGAAGGCAGCACGTGTATCCAGTGCGGCAGATGAAGACCTTGGTCGAACAGATGACCCGGTCAGAATGTATTTAAGAGAAATGGGTAGTGTTGAGCTTCTTTCCCGTGAGGGTGAAATAGCAATTGCAAAAAGAATTGAAGCTGGGCGTCTTAAAATGATTGGTGGGATGTGTGAGAGTCCCTTAACATTAGCAGCGGTAGCCGATTGGTATATTTCACTTAAAGATGGAGAGTCTCTTTTAAGAGAGATTATCGATCTTGATACAACCTATGGTGCCAATAATTCATCAAATAATGATATCAGTGGGGAAGTATTACCTTTTAATCCACTTAGTAGTATTAATGAAAACAACCAAGAAAAATCTGATGAGGATGAAAACAACCAAGAAAAATCTGATGAGGATGAAGATTTAGAAGGTAACTTGGATAATCCCGATGATTCTGATGATGGTTTTGAAGAAGGAAATATTTCCTTAGTTGCAATGGAAGAGGCGGTATATGATGAAGTTTTGTCTAAATTTAAGTCTGTAGAAACTATTTATAAAAAATTCAAAAAGCTACAGGACGAAAGAATAGAACTTACCCTCGAAGGGAATGAATTATCTAAATCAAGGTTAAAACGCTTTGATGAACTGCGAACTGAGTCAAGCTCTGCAATGCGTGAAATTAATCTAAACAATGCACGAATAGAGTCTCTTGTTGACGAACTATACGGACTCAATAGGCGTGTGATTGGGCTAGAAGGTAAATTACTTCGCTTAGCAGTAAAGCGAGGTGTTAGACGAGAGGATTTTCTTAAACAATACATAGGCCATGAATTAGAACCACGTTGGGGGAGTAGAGTGGGGCGTTTGACTGCTAATGGGTGGAAAGAGTTTGCAAAAGCGGATAAACAACGTATTAACGAAATAAGATCCAGCATCGCGGAAGTTACTGAAATGACAGGTTTGCTTCCTGGGGAGTTTAAAAAGATTGTGGCAAGAGTTCAGAAAGGTGAAAGAGAAGCAGGCCAAGCCAAAAAAGAGATGGTTGAGGCAAATTTACGATTAGTAATTTCTATTGCCAAAAAATACACCAATAGAGGTTTACAATTTCTAGACCTTATTCAAGAGGGCAATATAGGCCTTATGAAGGCCGTAGATAAGTTTGAATACCGTAGAGGATACAAATTTTCTACATATGCAACTTGGTGGATAAGGCAGGCAATAACTAGATCTATCGCCGATCAAGCACGAACAATTCGTATACCTGTTCATATGATTGAAACAATTAACAAATTAGTTCGTACTTCTCGACAAATGCTGCATGAGATTGGACGAGAGCCGACGCCAGAAGAAGTTGCTAAGCGACTTTCGATGCCTTTAGACAAGGTAAGGAAAGTTCTTAAAATTGCTAAAGAACCAATAAGTCTTGAAACTCCAATAGGTGATGAAGAAGACAGCCATCTTGGCGATTTTATTGAAGATAAAAATGCTATATTACCTGTTGATGCAGCAATTCAGACAAATTTGCGTGAAACGACAACTCGTGTTTTGGCTTCTTTGACTCCAAGAGAAGAGCGTGTACTTCGAATGAGATTTGGAATAGGAATGAACACTGATCATACACTTGAAGAAGTTGGCCAGCAATTTTCAGTAACAAGGGAAAGAATTAGACAGATTGAGGCTAAGGCTTTACGAAAGCTAAAGCATCCAAGCCGTTCAAGGAAATTGAGGAGTTTTTTAGACACATAAACTATGAGTAGTTTATTGGCTAGATCTAGCGTGCTAGACCGTGAGAGTTTTTAGAATTCACAAAACTTTTCATATAGACGCAATAAAACTTGGTTTTATTGATGCAAGTAAAATTCCATCCGTTGCATTGATCACGAGCATGATGTCATACGGATCCCTAGTGAGAGAAAGTGGTCTCGATTTTGGTTTTGCTATAATATCCACAGCATTGATGTGGGCATTACCAGGTCAAATTGCATTAGTTGAACTACATACAGCAGGTGCAACATTGTTAGCCGCAGTTTTTGCTATAGCTATGGCTAATGCACGATTTTTCCCAATGACAGCAACAATGGTTCCTCTTTTTATAAAGGGGGTAGAAAAAAAGCGTTGGCTTTACCCACTTTCTCATTTTATCACTTTTAATAGCTGGTTATGGGTTGTAAGGCGTTTCCCAGAATTTGAAGAGACACAGAGAGTTTGGTATTTTCTTGCGTTTGGATGTATTTGTTATATAAGCGGTCTAATAGGAACAGCACTTGGCTATTTTATCTCCCAATTTTTGCCACCTAGTCTAATGTTAGGTTTAGTATATTTAGTTGTAGTTTATTTTATTGTAATGCTTGCTGATATTAGGAATTCAAGAGCATTAGTATCGGTTATATGTGGTGCAATTGCTTGCCCAGTTTTCCATTTTGTTAGTGCTGACTGGGGAATACTATTAGCAGGCCTTGTTGGAGGCACTGTCTCTTTTTTTATTATAAACAAATATAAAAAATTGGGAATAAACTAATGTCAGAATGGATGGCGTGGGTAGCATTAATTCTGGGTATTCTAGTTAGTTTTGCTTGGAGGGTTGCGGGAGTTTATGTGTCGGATAAAATTAACCCTCAAGAACCAATATTTCTATGGATTCAATCAGTTGCTTACGCACTCCTGGCGGCCTTAGTTGCTCGGATGGTTGTGTTCCCGAGTGGCCCATTGGAAGATACATTATTATGGCATCGACTATTTGCTGGAATTGTTGCAATTATAATATTTTATCTTACGAGACGTAGGCTTTTAATCGGAGTTAGTTTTGGAGCCTTGGTATTCATTGGGTTGCAGTTCATGGAGTAATTTATTTTAAAATAAATTAATATTTATAGATTCAGAGTCTAATATAAGTAATTCTTAAAATATGAATTTTTATAATATGAGGTTCATCCATTCATTCTCATCTAAAATAGTAATCCCAAGTGATCTAGCTTTTTGTATTTTTGAACCTGCATTATTACCTGTGATTAGATAATCTGTTTTTTTTGAAATTGAACCAGAGACTCTAGCATCAAGAGATTCTGCTCGTGCCTTAGCTTCAACTCTTGTCATTTGTTTTAAAACTCCTGTGAATACAATTGTTTTTCCTGAAAGAGGTGATTCATTGTTAATGACAACTAATGGCTCAATATTAAGTTCTAAAGCTAGCGATTGAATTTCATTATAATTATCTGATTGAGCAAAGAAATCTACTATAGAACGAGCTACTATAGGACCAATACCGTCGATGTTTTCAAGTTCATCCCAGTATTCGCCTTTATAAGGCCTAGATAAAACCATTGCTTGCGTAAGGGTTTGTAAGGTTTGGTATTTGCGGGAAAGGAGCCTTGCTGTAGCTTGACCAATATGTCTAATACCTAGTGAGAAAATAAACTTTTCTAGGGTGACATTTCTACTCTGATTTATTGTTTCAAACAAGTTAGATGCTGATTTCTGACCCCAGCCATTTTGTTGGAAAAGTGGTATTTTAGCATCTTTATCTAATTTTTCTAACTTAAATATATCGCTTGGTTTCTTTAGTCTGCCATTTTCCCAGAATGCTCTAATTTGTTTATCTCCTAGGCCATCAATGTCCAAAGCTCCACGGCTTACAAAGTGCTTCAAATGTTCAATAACTTGAGCCGGACAAACTAGGTCACCTATACATCTTCTTGCGGCTTCTGTTTCTAATTTAATTGCAGCATTTCCACATTCTGGACAGGTAGTAGGAAAAGAATATTTATTGCTAGTATTTGATCTATGCTCTTTTACCACGCTGACAATTTGTGGAATGACATCTCCGGCTCGCTGAATTAAAACTGTATCTCCCTCACGAATGTCTTTTCGTAAGATTTCATCTTCATTATGTAGGTTAGCTCGGGTAACAGTGGCTCCACCTACATGAACTGGTTTTAGTATTGCAACAGGTGTTAGTGTCCCCGTGCGTCCAACTTGAATAATAATTTTTTTTACAATTGTTGTGGCTTGTATAGCTGGGAATTTCCAAGCAATAGCCCAACGTGGTTCACGACCTGCTGCTCCCAGACGTTCCTGCCACCTAACATTATTAACTTTGTAGACTACACCATCAATATCATAATCAAGAGTATTTCTAGTTTCGCAAATCTTATCATATAACTTTTTGGTATCTTGAATATTTTCACAACGTTTTGAGAGAGGATTTGTCTGAAATCCCCAGTCCTTTAAATTATCTAAGAATTCATTGTAGTAAGTTGGTAATGGGCTAGTAGTTTTTCCATATCCGTATGCAAAGAAATTTAGTTGTCTTTTAGCGGTCATTTCAGGATCAATTTGTCTTAGAGCACCAGATGCAGCATTACGGGTATTAACAAAAACCTTACTACCATCGGTTTCTCTGTTTTGGTTTAACTTATGAAATTCAGAGATCTTCATAAAAACCTCACCTCTAATTTCAACCATCTGAGGAATATTAGAACCCAAAAGTCTTTTAGGTATATCGCTTATGGTCATAATATTCTGAGTAACATTCTCTCCAATATTTCCATCACCACGAGTTGCACCAACTACTAGATCGCCATTTTTATATGTTATAGAGGCAGAAAGGCCGTCTATCTTAGGTTCTCCTATGATAGGTACAGGTATGTCTTCATATATACCCAAGAATCTTCGAATTCGTGAAATGAAGTTATTAACATCTTGCAATGAAAACGCATTTGCCAACGATAGCATTGGTTGAGCATGGGATATTCTCTCAAAACCTTTTGAAGGAGGGGCACCTATCTTTGAAGATGGGCTGTTATCCAACTTTAAGTTACTGAATTTTTCCTCTAATTTAGAGTTTCTTATTCTGAGCATATCATAATCAGCATCACTGATTATTGGACTATTTTCGTTATAATATAGTTTATCATGAAGCTCTATTTCTTTAGCTAAAAGAGTAAGTTCTTGTTCTGCCTGTGTAGTATCCAAAAAATTAACAGGAATTTTGCGAATATTCTTTTCAATCACTTTGATGCACCGTTTATTAAACTTTCAGCAGCAGTGCGAGCTTCTTCAGTTACACTAGCCCCTGATAACATTCTTGCAATTTCTTCTCGTCTTGTTTTTCCCTGAACAACATTTACCAGAGTTTTTGTTGATACTTTATTGCTTATTTTAGATACAACAAAATGTTTTCTAGCACGTGCAGCTACTTGAGGCGAGTGAGTTACGACTATGACTTGTTGAAACTTTCCTAACTCAGCTAGTCGCTTGCCAATAGCATCTGCTACTGCACCACCAACACCATTATCAATTTCATCAAATATTAATGACCTCATATCACCTTTGTCAGCAAGGCAGACTTTTAGGGCAAGAAGAAATCTTGATCGTTCACCCCCTGATGCCAGTTGATCGAGGGGGCCAGATTGTCCACCAGTATTGGTTTTAATTGTGAAACGAATTTGCTCTTTACCATTAATACGGGGGATATCATCTTTAAAACTTTGAATAACAGTTTTAAAAAGTGCTTGTGATAATTTTAAAGACGGTAGTTCAGCCGCAATTATATTATCTAGTTTTTTTGCTGCTATTTCACGCTTTTTACTTAACCCTTCTGCTGCTTTGTCCCAATCAGATTTGGAAATATCAATTTCTCTTTTGAGATTGAGAAGATTCTCTTCATTAATTGTAATGCTTTTTAATTCTTTAATTAAATTTTCGTGAAATTTTGGAAGTTGATCTGGATTTACATTGTGTTTTCTGGAGGCCCCACGAAGAGCAAACAATCTATCTTCAAGTTGATTAAGTTTTTCTGGGTTTAGGTCAATATCTTGTATTTGTGAGTTCAGTTGGTCTCCAGCTTCAGTAGCTTCAATCAATGCTTGGTTGAGGCCTGAGAGATAGTTTTTGGTCATATCGGTTGAAAGATCAGACACACGATTTAAAACCTTAATTGCCCTATTAAGTTTTGCTATTACTCCTGATTCACCTGAAATTTGTATTGAAGCCTCTTGGAGCGCATCTAATATCTTATGGCCGTTTTTCAATAGAGAACGTTCTGAGTCAATCTGAGATTCTTCATTTTTTTCTGGTTTAAGAATGTCAAGTTCATTGATGACATGTTTTAAGTATTCCTCATTTTTCTTTATCTCATCAAGTTGAATTTGAATATTGTTGAGTTCTGTTGTTTGATGTTTCCAGTTATGAAAATTTTGTTTAACTGAAGATAAGTGTTTTTTATAATTTCCATACTTATCGAGAAAATCCATATGTGTTGCAGCATTAAGAACGCCATTGTTTCCTGATTGACTTTCTATTTCTATAAGAGTTTCAGCAATTTGACGCAAAAAAGAAACTGTTACTCGTTGATCATTGATATATGATCGAGATTTACCTGTTCTATCTATAGTTCGTCTTAAAAGTAAACTTTTATCATCTAAAGAAACACCATTTTCAGACAACATTTTTTGGGATACATGCTCATTCGATATTTCAAATTCAGCTGTGACACTTGTCGGTATGGATTGATCTTTTAACATCCCAACATTTGTTCTCCAACCTAACGCACAACCTAGAGCATCAAGTAAAATAGATTTTCCTGTTCCAGTTTCTCCAGTTAAAACACAAAGACCCCTGTCAAAGCTAAGGTCAAGTGAGTCAATTAAAATCATGTTACGAATATTTAAATTGCGTAGCATTATAATTCCTTAGTAAACAGAGAGCCCCTAAAAAACTGACTCAAAAGTTTTCTGGATCCAAGAATTTTTATTTTTCTCAGGGCTTAAATTTTTTTCGACTAATAATTGATATGAGTCTTGATACCATCTGCTGCCTGGATAGTTGTAGCCTAGTACTGCACCTGCAGCTTTAGCCTCCAAGGCCACTCCCAGAGAAAGATAAGTTTCTACAAGCCTGTGTAAAGCTTCAGGAACGTGACTTGTAGTTTGATATTGTTCTATTACGCTTCTAAAGCGGTTAAGGGCGGCTACAAAATGTCCTTTATTGAGGTAGTAACGACCTATAGACATTTCTTTACCTGCTAAATGATCACGGGCTAAGTCTGTTTTTAGTTTGGCATCCCGAGCATAAGTAGTTTCAGGGAAACGTCTGACCACCTCATCAAGAGAGGCTAATGCAAGTTGGGTAATGCTTTGGTCTCGACCAACATCAGATATCTGCTCATAGTAGCATACGGCTATAAGGTAATGTGCGTAACCTACATCTTTATGTCCTGGGTGTAGTTCTATAAAGCGTTGAGCCGCGATTATTGCTTCGTCATATGAACTTGATTGGTAGTGGTTATAAGCAGCCATTATTTGTGCTTTTGTAGCCCATAAAGAGTAGGGGTGTTGGCGTTCAACTTCATCAAACTGCTCAGCTGCAAGCTCATAATTACTCTGATACATTAAATCCATTGCGTTATTATAAATTTCATTAACAGGTCTTTCCACATAATCTATGGTCTGTTTAGAGCTACATGAAACTACTGATAGAAGTATTATCAGAACCATGATGCTGATAAAAACTTGTTTGGTTATAATACATGGTGTTTTTTTTATTTTGGGTTGGGTCATAATTTACAAATCTAGTTGATTAGTTGATATAATTACCAGTTCTAATGCAAACGATAATTTAAACCGAATTATAGCATTAGGATAGCTTACTTTTAGCCATCCACATATAAATTTTTCAATTTTTGAATTATATCTTTAAATCAAATTATTAAGCTACGCTGGCAGCAGCTACAAGTGGGGCATCGGGTTGAACTATCTGTTTAGGACAGTCAATTAAGCTCCAAAAACTTCTATTTTTAATTATAAAGCTTGATAGTTTATGATTTATTGAGTGGCCAGCTCGGAGCGTTTCTATGTGTCCAATGATGGGAGTTCCTAGAAGATAGAGATCACCAATCAAATCAAGAGCTTTATGACGGGCTGGCTCATCGGGGAACCTCAGTCCTCCCTCATTTAAAACCCTGCTTTCAGAGAAAACTACTGCATTACTAAGGGATCCACCAAGTGCTAAACCTGCTGCTCTCATCTTTAGTATTTCAGATTCAAGGCAAAAGGTTCTAGCACTGCTTAATTTATCTTTGAAGTTTTCTTTAGCTGTATAATGTATGACTTGTTTACCAATTAATTTATGATCAAAATTGATTGAACAAGTTATTTCGAAGGTTTCAGATGGAGTTATTCGAGCTATACTATTGCCTTCCTTAACCAAAATTTCTTCTGTGATTTTTATTACTTTTCTTGGAGCATTTAGTGTGCGTTTACCTGCACACTCTAGGAGAAACAAGAAAGGTTCAGCACTACCATCCATAACTGGGACTTCAGGCCCGTCTATTTGCACGATTGCATTATCAATGCCTGCACCAAATAAAGCTGCCATTAGATGTTCTACTGTTGCTACTCGTAGATTCCCACCATATCCATTCGAACCTAAAACTGTGCAGAGCTTAGTATCTATAACATTATCAACTAAAGCCGGGATTTCGGCGTCAAAGCCTAAGTCAATTCTTTTAAATATAATGCCAGAATTTGGTTCAGCTGGAGCAATAGTAAGGGATACTTTGGCATTTGTGTGTACACCTACTCCTGAACAACTTACTGGCTTTTTTAAAGTTGTTTGGAATTGAGTAGATAGATTTCTAGAATTATTTAAATGATTCACTTACTGAGTAGCCTTTTTTACATTAGCAATATTATCTAACTAGTTGTTAAATAAATTTTGATTTTTAACATCTTTAAAATATAGTTCGAAACGCCCGAATCTATGTTTGGCATTCCAGAGTGTTGTTAGCAGGACACTCTGGAATGCACAAATCACGCTTTGTAACAAAATGTTACGTTTTTGAGGTCATCAATTAACTTTAATTGGCTTGTCTCCTAAGGAATGCAGGTATTTCAAGCGGATCATCTTCTTCTGATGTTTGCTCCGAAGTTATGGAGCCTGTTGACGTTTTAGAAATATCTAACTTTGGTTCCGTATTTTGGAATTTGGTACCCTCTAAAAGATCTGTTTTTTTATCAGATATATCTTCTTTGACAGTGATATTTTTATTTGCATCAGTAGTTTCTTGTCTTGCACGTCCAGTACCAGTCATTCTTTCAAAAAGGGATGGTGTACGCTTTTTGCCAACCTTTCCTACATTTAATAAGTCTGCTTCTGAAATAATATCCACACTTTTTGTGTTAGATATTTCAGGAGTTGGCATATTTGGATCTATTGGAGCAGCTGGAATAAAAGCTTTTTCAGTTTCTAAATTTGAATCAGATGATTCATTAATTAGCGTTTTTTGTTTAAATGTTTGGGGTTTATTAGAAATAGTTACTCTTGCAGCTACTCCACCACTTGTTGAGGCAGAAACTGTTTTAGATTTTATAAGTGTTGTTTTTTCTGGTGCTGATACTTCTTCATTTTTTGGACTAATTTTCTCCTCTTCAGGTAAAGATAACTCTACCTCATTAGTGCTTTCTACCATTTGGTTAGAGTCTATTTCTTCGTGTATCATTTCTGCCTTTGTTTCCTCAGACATCTGTTCGGCAGTAGGTCCTGATCCAGCTATATTACTAGTTGGCATTCCAAGTACATGAACGTTATTTGGCACATCTGGAACAGGGGCACGTGCACTATCTGCATCAATACCTGTGGCAATAACTGCGACGCGCATAGATCCCTCTAGTTTTTCATCAATACTTGTACCGAATATTATATTGGCATTTTCATCAACCTCACGGCATATGCGACTGGCAGCTTCGTCAACTTCGTGCAGTGTCATATCGGTAGACCCTGTAATATTAATGAGTACGCCTTGAGCTCCTTCAATGGATGCATTATCCAACAGAGGGTTATTTATAGCTGCTTCGGCGGCTTCAACAGCACGTGTTGCACCTTCTGATTCACCTGTTCCCATCATCGCTTTGCCCATTTCACCCATCACGGTTCTTATGTCTGCAAAGTCAAGGTTTATAAGCCCAGGATTAATCATTAAGTCTGTCACTCCCCTTACACCAGCATGTAGAACATCATCTGCTAATTTAAATGCTTCAGCAAATCCAGTATGTTCATTAGCAATTCTAAAGAGATTTTGATTTGGAATCACAATGAGAGTGTCTACATAGTTTTGTAATTCTTGTATGCCCGCGTCAGCTAACGTCATTCTTTGGAGTCCCTCAAACTGGAAGGGTTTTGTTACTACTCCAACGGTCAAAATACCTTGCTCTCGGGCTGCTCTGGCAATCACAGGAGCGGCACCAGTACCAGTTCCGCCTCCCATGCCTGAGGCGATAAAGACCATATTGTTTCCATCAAGATACCGCTGGATATTTTCCAATGCTTCCTCTGCGGCAACTTTACCTATATCAGGTCTAGCGCCTGCACCTAAACCATTAGTTATATTTATTCCAAGCTGAATCCGATGTTCTGCAAGGGATTGCACAAGAGATTGTGAGTCAGTATTGGCTACTACAAAATCAACTCCCTCTAATTTTCCATTAATCATATTGTTGACGGCGTTTCCGCCAGCACCACCTACACCAAATACGGTTATTCGTGGCTTTGCCTCATCAAGAGACTGTGGTTTAAAATCAATAGTCATAAGAACCTCCAGAAACTATTTTTAAAAGCGTGATTGCCATTATCTCCCATAGGTTTTTCCCATCTTCACCTGCAACGGCAACATGTGAGTGGGTTTCAAAAGTTTTCTTTCAGCCATTGGCTTATCCTTCCTAATGCTGTTTCAGCTATCCATGGAGGAGGCCGCCCTTGAGATGGACGGTTTCTGGCTTTACTGTGTTTGGTAGCTGCATAAATTAATATACCAGCCGCACTAGCGCAGTCTGGTCCTGCAGCTGCTTCAGCTAATCCCTGTATAGGTAGTGGTCTTGCTAGCCTTACTTGTTTGTCTAGGATTTGGCTTGCTAAGTCAGCAATTCCAGATAATTCGCTGCCACCTCCTGTTAATACAACTCTTCGATCTGTGAGTTGGGTAGCTGAAGATCGATCTAATGTGTCTCTGATCATCTCAAATGTTTCCTCAAGACGTGGCCGAACAATACCTGCAAGGAGAGCTTTTGGAACTTGTTTGACTGCTGAATTATCCGTTTCACCTAGCATTGGAATTTCTACCATTTCTCTATCAACGGGATTTCCACCCATGGCATCTGCAAAAAAACGTTTCATCCTTTCTGCACTTGCAACAGGTGTTGAGAGGCCCTTTGCAATATCGTTTGTAATATGTTGTGCACCAATTGGTATAGTTGTTGCCCAACTAAGTTCACCCTCAGAGAATGTTGCTATGTTTGTTGTCCCACCACCTAGGTCAATTAAGGTTACACCGAGATCCATTTCATCTTGAACAAGGCAAGCCAGACCTGCTGCATACGCATTATTTACTGGCGCCGTAACTGTTAAATCGCAACGATTAACGCAAGAAATTAAGTTTCTTAGTCCGCTATCTGCAACACTCACAAGGTGCAAATGAACAGATAGTTGATTACCTTGCATTCCTCTTGGATCCCGTATTCCTACAGCATGATCTAATTTGAAACTTATAGGGATGGCGTGAAGAAGTGCATAATCGATAGTGCCTTGATCCAGACCAGCTGCATCAAATGCATTTTGGATATCTTCATCTTCAATTGTGCGTCCCTTCACTTGAATAGATGCTTCAGCATATGAGGAATTGACAGCATTTCCAGACAATCCAGCAAATACAGAATCAACTCTAGTACCTGCCATGGTCTCAGCTCTATGAACCGATCTACGAATAGCGTTTGCTGCTGAATCCATATCTATGACGGTGCCTTTACTAATTCCTGACGAAACCTCGTGCCCAATACCAGTAATTTGTATTTCTCCAGCCACATCAAGTTCAGCTATAAAACAGTTTATTCTGGTAGTGCCGGCATCAAGTGCTGCGATTGTTTGACTCATTGTTTGCTCATTATGTCGTTTTTTCGTTATCAATCTTATTTGTATTAATTCGAAGAATCATTCTGTCTGGAAACCTCAAGTCAATGACTTTTACATCACTGTCAAAAAAATTGTTTTCAAGATTTGCAGACGCAAGTCTAGACCAAGCCTTGCTCATATTTATTTCTGGAAGATAAACTCTTATTCCACCTTCGAATATTATGTCCCACCGTCGGTTACCAATCCGAACTGCTGCTACCACACGCTCATATAAATAGGGTTCTTCAGCTATAGTTTGAAAGAGTATAGGTGCTGTTTCGCGTGCGTTTTTTCCTACAATGATTGGCAGGTGACTATACACGTCTGTTAATGCGTCATTGATTACTGAACCCTCGCGGTCTATTAAAACGATTTTTCCCTCATTTTGCCATAACGCAAATGGTCGTCTTTCAATAATTTTAATATGAATGTTATCTGGAAGTTTTCTAGTAATCTGGGCACTTTTTACCCAACCTAAAGACTCCACCCTATCTTTTGCAGATTCTGCATCAAAGTTAAGGATAGGGTCTCCACGTTGTATTCCAATTGCTTCCAATAAATCTGGTATACTAGTTTTTGATCTGCCCTCTGAGTAAACATTATTAACTTTAAGACCAAAATTTATTGATAATGTTTTTACATTAGAATTAAACTCATTATTTACCTTGCTGATGGTGCCTGGTTGACTGAGCCAGATACCTGCAGCTAATGCTATAGAGGCAAAAGATAGGAAAAAACATATAAAACGACGATGGGTTTTAAGTCTTTTCCTAATAGCAGGCCAAACAAGATTTCTCCGTTTGGTTCGAAGTTGTTGTGTATTTGATCGTAGGCGATCGTCGAAACTTAATTGTCGCATCTCGCCTCCTTTACCATCCAGCAGACTAGATCATTAAAGCCTATTCCATAATTGGCTGCGACTTCTGGTACTAGCGATAGGGGTGTCATTCCGGGTTGAGTATTAATTTCTAAGACATAGAGTTTTCCCGGTTCCCCTTCACTGTCATCATACCGAAGGTCTGTTCTAGTAACTCCACGACATCCAATAGACATGTGAGCTAAAGTTGCTAACTCAAGTGCTTCTTGATATGCATCCGAATGAATAGGTGCAGGTACTATATGTTGTGCTTTGCCTGCAGTATATTTTGACTCGTAATCATAGAATCGACCGATTGGTTGAATTTCGATTGCACCAATTGCTTTATCGCCCATAACCACAACTTGTATGTCACGCCCAGGAATGTAATTTTCTACTAAAACCTGATTACCCCATTTCCATTCATTTGTCTTAAGCGGGGCTAAATCATCCTCATCTATTACTACTATTACCCCGACACTTGACCCTTCATTAATAGGTTTTACTACAAAGGGGGGCTTCATTGTTTTGCTTATGGTTAAACTTTTCCTGTTTATTATTAAATTCTTAGGACATACAATTCCTGCTTGAGTAAAAATTCTATTAGCTAATGGTTTGTTCATTGCAATTGCTGATGCAAGGACTCCTGAATGAGTATATGGGATTTTTAAAAGTTCAAGAACTCCTTGGACACAACCATCTTCACCCCAACGGCCGTGCAAGGCATTAAAAACTATATCTGGTTTAATTTGTTGTATTTCTTTTGGAAAATCACGGTTAACATCTATTGTAGTTACTTTATAACCTTCTGCTATTAAAGCATTTTTAACAGCACCGCCAGAAACCAAAGAAACTTCTCTTTCTGCGGACCATCCTCCCATTAATACTGCTATGTGAGTTAATTTCACGGTCACTTTATATTCACCTCTCCAAAAGATCTGGTTCGACTACCAATTCGTTTGATTTCCCATTCAAGTTTAATACCAGAATTTTTTTCAACTCTTGAACGCACTTCCTCCCCAAGGTTTTCAATATCTGAAGCTGTTGCATTTTTTTTATTTATTATAAAATTGCAATGTTTCTTAGAAATTTCTGCATCACCAACTTGTAATCCCCTACAACCAGCTTCTTCGATAAGTTTCCATGCTTTTGCTCCTGCAGGATTTTTAAATGTGCTTCCACCAGTTCGCGTTCGAATTGGTTGCGATTGGTCACGATAATTTGCAATCTCAGTCATCCGCTTTTTAATAAGTATAGGATCGCCATTAATTACCCTGAGGCTTGTTTCAATAAAAATCCAATCCTCAGGTATTGAACATTTCCTGTAACTAAATCCCATTTCGCTGTTAGTCAGATATTTCTTTGTCCCATCAGAAGAAATAGCTGTTGCAGAAATAACTACATCAGACATCTCCCTGCCAAATGCTCCTGCATTCATCCTTAAAGCACCACCGATAGTACCAGGTACACCCGATAAAAACTCTAATCCTTCTAGTCCATTACTTGACGCAATTTTTGAGACATTACTATCTAGAGCTGCGGCACCGGCATTAATAGATATACCCAAATCATCTTTACAAATAGAAATTTCGGAAAAGTCTTTTAGCAGTCGAATAGTAACACCAGATATTCCCCCATCACGGATCAAAATATTTGAACCAACACCAATTACAGTATGGTTTAAACCGTTTGGTTTTTGAGTTAAAAAGTTTTCTAGATCTTCAGTGCATTTTGGTTTGAACAAATATTCTGCACACCCTCCTGTTTGGAACCAAGTGTTATTGGCAATTTTTGCATTTTTAGTTAGTCGGCCTTTATGTTGGAAACCGTAATCCATAAAACTATGTGCAGTTATACTGTTCATCTTACAGATCCAGTAGAAGGTTTATTTGTAATCATATCTTTTGTATTTCTTAGTTTCCCCAGAGCTTTTGGGAGTGCATTAGCCCAATGTGTTATAGTTCCTGCCCCAAGACAGACCACTATATCTCCAGAATTAAGAAAAGGATTAATTAGTTCTGCAAGATCTTCGGGTTGTTTGAGAATCATTACATTTCGATGTCCTCTTGCACGTAATCCTTCAACTAAAGAATCTCTATTTACACCCGGTATAGGTGCTTCTCCAGCTGCATAAACATCGCTTACTACAACTATATCTGCATTATTAAAACAAACACAAAAATCTTCGAATAAATCTTTTAGTCTGCTAAATCTGTGTGGTTGGACAACAGCTACAATCTTTCCTTTATATGCTTCTCTTGCAGACTCAAGTACGGCACTTATTTCAACAGGATGATGGCCATAGTCATCAATAATTACTATTCCATCAATATTACCTGTAAGTGTGAATCTGCGTTTAACACCTTTAAATTCTCTAAGAGATTTTTGTATTATATTATGGTCTATGCCCATTTCTCGGGCTATTGCAATGGCTGCAAGGGAATTAAGAACATTATGTGTCCCTAGCATGGGAAATCTGATCTTTTCTAGAGTTATAACTGTTTTTTTATGTCTATCAGTTATTGAGACGTCAAAAACTGATCCAAATGCATCACTGGATATAGATGATGCACAAATATCTGCCTGTGGACTTAGTCCATAAGTTATAATTCGCCTATCCCATATTTTACCTATTAGTGACTGAACTTCTGGGTGATCGATACATAATGCAGCAAAACCATAGAATGGAATACTCTCGACAAAATTACGGTATGCTGATCTTACTGAGTCAAAATCACCATAAAATTCCATGTGTTCCGGATCAATATTTGTTACGACAGCTACAGTTGCCGGTAATTTTACAAAACTACCATCTGACTCATCAGATTCAACAACCATCCACTCTCCATCACCTAACCTAGCATTTGTTCCATAAGCATTGATAATTCCTCCATTGATCACAGTAGGATCCAATCCAACTCCATCTAGAACTTGAGCAATTATTGAGGTAGTTGTGGTTTTTCCGTGAGTTCCTGCAACGGCAATAGACCATTTTAATCGCATAAGCTCTGCTAGCATTTCCGCACGTTGAACAATAGGAATAAAATTAGCTCTAGCTGCCACAATTTCAGGGTTATCTTTTGAGATTGCAGAAGAAACTACAATCACTTCTGCATCATTTATATTCTTTTCGTCATGTCCAATTTTCACTTTAATGCCCATAGTCTTTAGTCTATCAACACTATTACTAGCGAATAAATCAGACCCTTGAACTATATAACCGAGGTTGTGCATCACCTCTGCAATACCGCTCATTCCTATCCCACCTATTCCAACAAAGTGTATGCGTCCTATGTTCAGTGGTAACGATTTCATTTAAGCCTCCCTTTTTTTGAGAGTCTTAGTATTGATATTACATTCAGAACTAGACGTTAGTGTTTCGATAAGATTTGCTAAGTTTATGGCTGCATTTGGAATGCCAGACTTATGAGAAGCTTGTGCCATATATGCTAGTTTGTTGGTATTGAGTAATAAGTTTGTGATTTTTGATGCTATAATTTCGTAGTTATGATTTTCTTCTATTATTACTTCAGCACCACCTGATTTTGAAAATTGGTATGCATTTTTGTGCTGGTGCTTATTCGTAGCATGAGGATAGGGTACTAATAAGGCAGGACGCCCAATTATGGCAAGTTCAGAAATTGTGGACGCACCTGCACGAGAAATTACTAAATGTGCATCAGCTAAAAGTTCTGCAATATTATCATAGAATTCAGCAACCTTTGCATCAACAGGACTACCAACAATTTTACGGCGAATCTGGTCAATATTTTCAGGTCGGCATTGGATTGTTAGCTGGATACGTGAGATAAGGTTACTAGGTAATTTTAATAATACTTTTGGGATAATATTATCTAGGTATTTTGACCCTTGGCTCCCCCCAATTACTAAAATTTTTATTTTATCGCCATTTTGTGGAGCTTTGTATTTTATTTTTCTAAACTTATTAATATCAGCTCTAACTGGATTTCCTGTATGAATTATATTTCCTTTGTTTTTATTTAATCCTTGTGTTTCAAGATATGAGGTTGCAACAATATTACTTATGGGTGCTAATAATTTATTAGCTCGTCCGGCAACTGCATTTTGTTCGTGAATAACAGTTTTAATTCGTCCAACTTTTGCAGCTAATAAAGTAGGTAGTGAGGGGTATCCTCCAAATCCAATAACTACTGAAGGTGATAGACTCTTAAGAATTTTATATGCATGGATTACTCTAAATAGGGTTAATAGAGCCCCAGAAAGAATCGAGATAAACTTGATACTCCACGAATGGCTAGAATAGATGAAGTGGGTATCAATGGAGCTGAGTGTTCCACCATATGCATGGGTTCTCATGTCGGTTAATAAGGCAAGCTTATACCCTCGGTCAATGAGTATTCTGGCGACAGCTTCAGCTGGGAAAAGGTGTCCGCCAGTTCCACCAGCTGCTAAAACAATTAGATTTTTTTTATCAATTTGCGAGTTCATGTTATTTGCTCACGTTTGAGATAATCAAGGCGGGTAAGTGCTAGTACCATACCCATTCCAATTGCAGTGGCGATTAAAGATGAACCTCCGTAACTTACAAAAGGTAAAGTCATTCCCTTAGCTGGCAATAATCTGACAGCGACACCCATATTGATCAGAGCTTGTAACCCAAATTGAGTTAGGAGACCTGCAACAGCAAGTAGTACAAAAAGATTTGCGTCTCTAAGGACTCTAGAAAAACCACGCAAAACAACGAAAGCAAAGAGAGAGACTACCAAAAGACATGCTAGTGCACCGAATTCTTCACCAGCAACTGCAAATATAAAATCTGTGTGGCTGTCAGGGAGATCTTCTTTTATTCGCCCCTCGCCTGGCCCAAGACCAAATAATCCACCGTTCTCAAAAGCACGTAGAGAGGTGTTAACTTGATATTGGTCACCCGCGGCAGGGTTGGTAAATCTATCAATACGATCTGCTACATGTGGTAAAGCAGTATATGCTGCAACTACGAGTCCAAGTCCTCCAAATAATGCGGCTGCAACCCAGAACATGGGTAGTCCTGCAAGAAAAAATTGAATAAACCAGACTGCTGTAACTGTAATGGTCATCCCAAAATCTGGTTGTAAAATTAGAAGAGTTGCCACACAGAAAAATAAACAGCACGCTATAAATTTTCCTGGAAATTTAGAGTCTTGTTTTTGAGCCGAAAACATCCAAGCCACAACCACTGCAAAAAAAGGCTTTAGAAATTCTGAAGGTTGAATTGTAAAGCCTCCTAGACTCAGCCACCGACTGGCACCTTTTGCCTCATGACCAGCAAATAAAGTTACTAACATTAATAGAAGAGTTATAATTAGTCCTATAGTAGCAAGTCTTCGAACACCTTGATGACTCAATAGCGAAACAATTACCAGCAAGACAATAGATGGTGCAAAAAATACAAATTGATTTCTAACAAAATGAAATGGATCTAACCCTATTCTCTCAGCAGCACCAGGTGATGCAGCCATCGTAAGGACAGCCCCGATGGCTACTAAAAGAAGAAGAGCCACTAATGTCCATCGGTCAATAGTCCACCACCATCGACCAATAACACTTCGATCCGCACGACTAAAGCTGCTCAAATTTCCCTCTCCTTGCAGATTTTGTATATTGGTGGTCAAGAAAGTTGACTAATTTCTTAAACTCATCTCCTCGAGCTTCAAAATTTACAAATTGGTCAAAAGATGAGCAGGCAGGAGAAAAAAGTACTACCTTATCCTCAATTGTTTCATTTTTTGCACAATCCATTGCAGCTGAAACAGCTTCTTTTAATGTGCTGAATTTTGTGACTTTTACCTTTTTGTTTATATCGTTACAAATTTTGTCAGCACATTCTCCATATATAAAAGCAGCTTTAATATTATTTAGATGATCATGAATTATATCTGAACTGCCAAGTTTAGATCTTCCACCTGCTACCCAAAATATGTTTTCAAAGCTTGATAATGCTCTGGCGGTTGCAGCAAAATTAGTGGCTTTACTATCATTAATAAACGAGATTCCATCTATAGTTGCGACGAATTCCATACGATGTGCAAGACCTGGAAATGAAGAAAATGCTCTATAGATTTTTTCAATAGGGACCTTCATGTTACGAGCCACTGCCCACGAAGCACCTGCATTTTGCCAGTTGTGCGCACCTTTCAATCTTGTTACTTTTGTTAAATCAAAAACAGCCTTACCATTTTCATGAAGTAAACCATCAATTATCGAGATTCCATCATTTACAATTTTGGAGGTAGTAACTTCTACGCAATTAATGTTTTCATACCCACAAATCTCTTCATAAATGGATTTGCTGTTTTCATCATCTGTACAAATTATTGCGGTTGCTAAACGTCCTTGATTAAAAATTTTCTTCTTAAGTTTAATGTAAGATTGAAATGAACCGTGCATTTCCAGGTGATCTTCAGAAATATTTAAGAGAACGGCTATATCAAATGTTAAGTCCTGAGTTAATGCTAATTGATAAGATGAAACTTCTAAAAGATATGTTGCATTGGCATTAAGGTTTGGAAGACTGAGAGCAGGTTGACCAAGATTACCACCGGCAGCAAATTCAAAATTACTTAAGCTAAGTATATGACTAATAAGTTCAGTAGTTGTCGATTTTCCATTAGTGCCCGTTATGCCGACATATTTTGCATGAGGTATGCTTTCCCATAATATTTCTATGTCACTTTTAATAATACATCCAGCAGCTTCAGCAGCTTGAGTCATAGGATGACATCTAGGTATGCCAGGGGAAGACAACAGAAGATCATACTTCTCCCACTCTATTTGATCATAGCTATAAGTTCTAATGTGAGGTGGTAAATCCATCATCTGGGTTGGGTTATCATCCCAGGCTAGAAGAGGATTAGCCCCTGCTTGGTCAAAAGCATTTACTGCGGCTCTTCCTGTTTTTCCGAGTCCAAGGATAGCTACACCTTTATCTGAATATTTTTCAAGAGGTATCATCGGTTCACCTTAGCTTCAGGGTTGCTAACCCAATCAGTGCAAGGATTACTGAAATGATCCAAAACCTAATAACTATAGTTGGTTCTGCCAGCCCCTTTTTTTCAAAATGATGATGTAATGGTGCCATTTGGAATACACGGCGCCCAAATAATTTGTAACTTCCAACTTGAACAATTACCGAGGCTGTTTCCAAAACAAAAAGTCCGCCAACTATTGCCAGAACTAACTCATGCTTGGTCATTATGGCAATTGCACCTAGAGCGGCACCAGCTGCCAGAGAGCCTGTATCACCCATAAATACCATTGCTGGTGGGGCATTAAACCAAAGAAACCCAAGACCTGCGCCAACTAGGGCTCCGCAGAAGACAGAGAGTTCACCAGTGCCGGGGACATAGTGCAGTTGTAGATAATTACTAAAAACTGCATTGCCAACAAAATAGGAAATAACTCCAAAGCAAGCTGCGGCGATCATGATTGGTACTATTGCAAGACCGTCCAAACCATCTGTTAAATTTACAGCATTTGATGCACCTACTATGACTAGAATTGCGAATGGTATAAAAAACCACCCCAAATTTATTAGTAATTCTTTCACGAAGGGTAGAGCAAGCCCATACTCTTGTTCAGAGCTCGTTGAGAGACTCATTATCCATAACACTGCACCTACTGCTATTGCTATTTCCAAAAGAATCTTTACACGTGCTGGTACACCATTTGATGTTTGGTGACGAACTTTCAGATAGTCATCTGCAAATCCAATTACTCCAAACCCTAAAGTAATTACAATTATCGCCCAAACATATGAATTAGTTAAATCTGCCCATAGTAAGGTTCCTGAGAGTAGAGCAAGTAATATTATTACTCCTCCCATAGTTGGAGTACCTTGTTTGCTTAGTAGATGTCCTTCTGGGCCATCTTTACGTATAGGTTGACCTTTTCCTTGTTTAATTTTTAAAATTCTAATTAGAACAGGTCCAAAAACAAAACTAACAATTAGTGCGGTTATAACCGCACCCCCTGAACGAAATGTCAGATATTGAAATAGATTTAAGAAACCTGCCTCTTCTGCTAGTGGGTATAGAAGGTTATAAAGCATTTGTTTTCCCTCCAACCCCATTCGTTTGTTTTATGTGTTTGGACATAAGTGTATTAATGATTTGTCCCATTCGTGCACCTTGTGAACCTTTCACAAGGATTGTATCGCTTGGTTTAATGATTTCTTCGATGCAATCACACAATTGATCAACTGTAGAATAGTGATTTCCCCGAATTCCTAGAGGTAATGCAGAATGCAGATGGAACATAAAGGGACCGACTGTGCATACAAAATCTTTACCTGAATTATGACATATAGAGGCAAGTGCTGCATGCTCTTGATTAGAGTTTATTCCTAGTTCAAGCATGTCACCAAGAAATGCAACACGACGACCTTTTTTCTCACAGGTTTTATCACCTAGGTTGTGCAGGGCAGCTCTTACAGATGCTGGGTTAGCGTTATAACTGTCATCTATAACCTTGATATAACCATTATTACATGAAATTGTTAAAACTTGACCCCGTCCTTTGATAGGTTCTAGAGAAGATAAACCTCTTAGAAGACCTCTCAATGGTAGCCCAATTGATGTTGCGGCTCCCAATGCTGCAAGACTATTTATTGCCCAGTGTGCTCCATGAAGCATGATTGAATATTTATGGTGAGAACCCTCAATTTTAGCTACAATATCAGTGCCATGTTCATTTGTTTTTGAACTTATTAGCTGTAAATCTGATTCATTATTTTTACCAAAGGTTTTTATTTCTGATATTCCAGCTTTTTTTGCTAATTCATATAGGATTGAATGAAACTGGTTATCTCTATTAATCAGTGCAGTACCGGATTTATTTAAGCCGTTAAAAAGCTCCCCTTTAGCGATTGCAATATCCTCAATGCTTTTGAAAAATTCTGTATGTGCTGATTCTATTGTTGTAATTAAACCGACATCTGGCTGAATTATTTCACTTAATTTCCCAATTTCTCCCGGGGCATTCATGCCAGCTTCAAATACCCCAAAGTCACAATTCTCAGGTAATCTAGAAAGGTTTAAAGGTACGCCTATTTGATTATTCTCGTTTCCTATCGAAGAGCTCACTAATCCATAGTTTGATAAAGCTGCTGCAAGCATTTCTTTTGTGCCAGTTTTGCCAACGCTACCAGTAACGGCAATAATCTTAGCCCGAGTTCTCTTACGTGCCACTTTAGCCAAGGCGTATAGTGCCAACATTGTATCTTCAACAACTAATATTGGGCTGCTGCTCATGGTTTGGCTAGGCAGTTTATCAACTAATGCGGCACTAGCCCCCTTGGAAAATGCCTTTTCAATGAAATCATGGCCATCTTGTCTGGTCCCACGAAGAGCTATGAATAAGTCACCAGATTTTAGTGATCGTGTGTCAATCGATACCCCAGTAGCTTCCCAAATGCCACCTCTTGATCTTCCACCTGTGGCCGCTGCAGCATCTAAAGCGTTCCATATAATTGGCTTGTTATTAATGTTGGGCTCTGTCCTATCCACAAGACTCATTTTTTTAGTTCTCCCATGGAAGAGCGAATGACCAATGCATCATCAAATGGAAGTGTATTAGCATCTAAAATTTGGGTTGTTTCGTGGCCTTTTCCAGCAACTAGTAACATATCATTTGATTTTAAACTTGAAATAGCTCTCTTTATCGCTTCTTTTCTATCTCCCACCTCAAAAGCGCCTGGACATCCGGAAAGTATATCTTTTCTAATTTTGGCTGGATTTTCATTGCGAGGATTATCATCAGTGATAAAAACTATATCAGCTATACTTTCAGCAATAGAACCCATCTGCGAGCGTTTTTTCTTATCTCTATCACCTCCACAACCAAAAACTAATATTAAGCGTCCTTTTGTAAGCTTACGCAGTTCCAATAAGGTACTGTTTATTGCCGCAGGGCTGTGTGCATAATCAATAATAATAGGTGCACCATTGGGATGATGATCTATTAATTCTAGTCTTCCTCTTACTCCTTCAAGTTTTGGTAAGCAGTAGATTGCATCTTCTAAGGAAACACCTGTGGAGATTGCCAATGCAACAGATGCCAGAGCATTATAAATTTGAAATTTACCGGGCAAATTTATGCAGACTTCGTATTCACTGCCAAAACATCGAAGTTTTAGCTCTTGACTAAATCCTAGGGCCTTACTCGATTTTAATGAAAGATCAGCTTCATCACTACCATAGGTAATAATTCTTAATGCACGTTTAGAACAAATTTTTTGAAAGTAATCGTAAGCTGAGTCATCAGCATTTAGAACTGCAGTTCCATTTTTTGATAAAACTCTGCTGAATAATCCCGCCTTTGCATCCAAATATTTTGAAATATCTAAATGATAATCAAGATGATCGTGTGTTATGTTTAGATGTGCGGCAGCTATAATATCAGCACCATCAAGCCTATATTGATCTAGACCGTGACTTGAAGCTTCAATGATTACTCGATTAGTATCTTGCTTTGAAAGCTCAGCTAGAGTTTTGTGGAGCTCAATTGGGTCTGGAGTGGTATGTTGCAAATCCCTAATTTGATCAGTTTGAATTAGACCCAATGTTCCAATACTTGCAGCTTTGTAATTTGAGTTGATCCATATTTGCCTAGTAAAATCTGCAACACTACTTTTCCCATTAGTACCTGTAACTGCAGCGATAAATTGGGGTTGATTTTGATAAAAACGTGCTGCCATGATAGCAAGGCTTTTTCGAGGATTCTGATCTGTGATCAGTGTTATGGAGTCGCTTAGATTAATGTCTTCAATTTGATCTGATAGTAAAATTGCAACTGCCCCTTGCCGAAGAGCATCTGGTATAAAATTCCTTCCTCTAAAACAACTTCCGTCAAGAGCAGCAAACAAGAATCCTGGTTGCACGTTTCTGCTATCCGCTGTAAGTCCCTTTATCTCTACATCACGGAATTCGTTCAGTGGTGGGCTTATATTAGTAACCAACTCAGAAAGTAGCACTCTCACTCCTCCGAAATTCGGTCCTTATTATATTTTTTATTGGTCTTGTAATTTTTTGTTCTGCAGGAAACGCAATGTTGGCGGTGGATGGTGGTACACCCAGAAGGGGACCTATTTTACTTATTATTCGCCCAGTTGCGGGAGCAGCTGTCCAGCCAGCACCAGCATAATTATGGGTGTGCTTATTACCTCTAGGTTCATCTAAAGAAACAAGAACAGCATAGAGAGGGTTTTCGATTGGGAATGCAGCAATAAATGTTGAAATGACTGCTTTTCGTTCATAACCACCAGCTTTTGCTTTTTCGGCTGTTCCAGTTTTTCCTCCCACCAAGTAACCTTCCACTTGGGCGTTACTGCCTGTTCCCTCAGTTACTGCACGATACATGAGTTTTCGCATTGTCAGAGACGTATCTGCACCAATTACCCTTTTGCCACTAATATTTCTATTATGAATTTCATCCTGATAAAGGAGTGTTGGTTGCCGCTTTATGCCTCCGTTCACCATAGCTGCAAAGCCATTTATCGCGTGAAGTGGAGTTACAGCTATACCATGACCATATGCCACGGTCATGGTATTAATATCGCGCCACTTGCTAGGAGATAATGGATGACCTGATTCAGGTATTTCCAATTTGATAGGCTCTAACATGCCTAGCTGTGATAAGAATTTCCTCTGCCTTTCTGAGCCAATATCCATGGCTATTTGTGCAGAGCCAATATTTGATGAGTGTATGAAAATTTCTGGGACTGTTAACCATCTGTTCTCTGGGTGGTCATCACGGATAAAATACCTTGAAACTTTCAGTGGTTTTGTCGCATCATAACTATCTTCTATTTTAACTAGTCCAGAGTCTAAAGCTAAGGCGGTATTAAATGCTTTAAAGACTGACCCTAGTTCATAAACTCCTAGTGTTGCTCTGTTAAATCTCTCATTTGCGGAGCTTTCTTTATAAAGGTTTAGATCAAATGATGGCAAACTAGCCATCGCAATTAATTCGCCAGTATGGACATCTATGACCAACCCAGATGCCCCTTTTGCCTTGAAAGATGCCATAGCTTCACTCAGTTCCAGAGTGAGTGCATGCTGAACTCTAACATCAAGCGATGTTTTTAAGGGTTCAGCATTAACATTAGCTACACCAGTAAGTCTATTATCTAGGGATGCCTCAATACCGGTAAGACCACGATTATCAACACCAGCAAAACCTAGTGCATGAGCGAACAATGATCCGTGTGGATAAACACGTTTTTCTTCTTTTATAAATTTAAACCCTGGAAGCCCCAGATTGTTAATTTGCCAAACCTGTTCAGGTGTTAGGTTTCGAGCAATCCAATGAAATGAGCCGCCGCTATTTATAACACTTAGAAGCGAGTTTATGTTTATTCTCGGCAGAACAGTCTTTATCTTAGCTAAGGATTTTTCAGGCTCTAAAACCTCTTTGGGTTCAACGAAGAGCGAGTCAGTGGGTAAGTTAGTTGCCAAAACAATGTTGTTTCGATCAACAATGTCCCTTCTTGCAAGAGTCATCTCGGCAGCTGTATAATTTCTAGACGTAACTGACTCTGTGTCAGTACCAATTAGAGAAAGATCTAATAGCCGTGTGCCAAGCACAAGAAAACATGCAGTAAAAATAAATCCTGCAACAATCAACCGGGTTCTAGCAAGCTCCAATGGTTTTTTTGCATTGTTTTTACCTAGTTTTAAACCTTCCTGAGAATTAAGAGATTCTTCTTCATTCCTTTGTTTTTTCCAGGATTTTACCGATAGGTCGGTCATTATTCATCCCCTAGATTATCATGTGATAATGTTATCCTAGGGTCGTAAACTATTAATTGTTTTGCTTCTGTTGGGCTTAGCTCTAGGTATTTATTAGCAAGACTCTCAAGGCGATCTGGTTTGTTCAGATATGTCCATTCAGCTTCAAGTACATGTATTGATTCTTGTGTTGTGATTTTTTTTGCCTCTAGCTTAGCTAATTGCTCGTCGAGGTCTTGAACTTTATATTTAACAAGAAAAAGTGATACCGCCACTACAGCGGCAAGTCCAATCCAAACAAGAGCTACAGGACGAATCATTTTATAACCTCTTTTCCATAAGGGGTGTCTCAGTTCTTTCCGCTGCTCTTAACCGGACACTACGTGCCCTAGGGTTATTTTTTATTTCTGCTTCAGATGGACTTTGAGCACCTTTAAACAAAAGCCTAAGACTTGGTTGAGGCTTTTTTATGGCAGTATCAGGAATGTGTCTGTTCTGAGTTGGCTCATTGCCACTTCTCGAATTAAAAAATTTTTTTACCTCTCTGTCTTCAAGTGAGTGAAATGAAACTACAACTAGTCTTCCCCCACTTTTTAGAATTCGTTCGGCTGATATAAGACCTTTTCTCAATTGCTCAATTTCATCGTTTACAACAATCCTTAAGGCCTGAAAGGTTCTTGTTGCTGAGTCAATTGAATTTCGAGGTTGACCAATTGAACTCTTAATTAAATTTGCCAATTGGAGCGTAGATGATATGGGTTTATTTTTCCTTTTTAAACATATTGCACGTGCAATCCTTTTTGCTTGTTTTTCTTCCCCATATTTATGGATTATTAATCGCAACTCTTCTTCTGAGGCTTGATTTATAATATCTGCTGCAGTCTTACTTGTTTGCCCCATCCGCATATCTAAAGGGCCATCCCTCATGAATGAAAAGCCTCGTTTGGCATCCTTTAGTTGTGCAGATGAAACTCCAAGGTCAAGAGTTATGCCATCTATGAAATTTTCACCAATCGATTTTGCAATTGACTCCATTTCTGCAAAGTTACTATTAACTAATTTGATTTGCTCAGGATATTCAATCAACAGATCTTTGCCATTTTCTAGGGCATCTGGATCTGCATCAATACATATTGTTTTGCACTTTGCACTTTTTAGAATTGCACGCGAATATCCACCATTACCAAAAGTTCCGTCAAAATAAGTCCCTCCATCTCTTAAGGCTAGAGAGGTTAGAACTTCTGGGAGCATTACCGGAATATGCTCTGATGCATTATAATTACACAACATTAATTTATTCTCCGCTTCTAGAATTTGGTGGTAATTCTAGTTTTGCTAATTCTTTGTATGCCTGTTTCATTGCCAATTTTTTTGCTGAGGCAAAAGCTTCTGGTTTCCATATTTGGAATGTATCTCCAAGACCAACAAATGAAGCTTGTGTGTGAAGGCCTGCCAATTCTACCAACCTTTCTGGCAATAATATTCTTCCTTCACGATCAAACGGAAGTTGATCAATATTAGAGAAAAGAGCCAATTTTGCGTTTCTAAATTCAGGTGAGAAAGGGTTAGCATTTGAAAAGCGCTCAGAGAGCTTGGTTAAAAGCTCGATACCTGCACATTCAATTGCTTTTGCTCCGTCAGGAGATGGATAGGCAGCTATACCATTAAAACTCTGTCCTTTCAAAGCCGAACGGAAGCTAGCTGGTACAGAAATACGACCCTTACTATCTAACTTATTTATTATATGACCTGTAAACAACGCCACAGATGCTTCTCCCATCCACAGACACGCTGTCCCAGTTTTTAAAAAATTCGAAACTCTGGTTTGGTAGACTAGCTACCGAATCTTTATTAATGGGACAATATGGGATAGCATGGGAAACTATGGTCGTCAATGTTATAAAGCAAGTATTTGCAATACATTGAACACTATTTTCAGTCATGAAATATATGAAACCACCTTAATTTGATTTTTAAGGTTATGTCATTTAATTAAAGGAAATTAGTATAGGATATTACAAACATATGATGTTTTTGTTATGTTCTCATTCTTAGTGAATTATAAATCATTTTAATATATTTAACCAAATAACCAGATCGCCTGTAAGCCGGGTTCTGTAGTTTCAGTTACGAAAACTGGCGACTATTCATCTAGGATTCCTGTTACCAGAAACCTCACGCGATCGACCCGAGCGATAAGTGCGAAAACACACCTGATAAAGTCTTTAATAGGACAACCTTATCTTCTCACTCCTATTTGATCTTGCTCCCGGTGGGGTTTACCATGCCGTAGACGTTACCGTTTACGCGGTGTGCTCTTACCACACCCTTTCACCCTTACCTGAATAAAATAAACAACTTGAATCAGGCGGTTTACTTTCTGTGGCACTTTCCCTAGGGTCACCCCCGCCGGGTATTACCCGGCACCGTGTTTCCGTGGAGCCCGGACTTTCCTCCCCAAAATTATTTTGGAGCAGTCGCCCAGCGATCTGGCAATATGAAACTAATATCATGATAGATAGTGGTCAACTAAAAGCAATTTTATTATTTATCTTTAGTATAGTTAACTAAATGATCCAAAATAGCAGTAGTGCCATGGTCGAGAACCCCATCAACTCTAGCCTGTCTATAATGTCTCTGGAAAGCCATTACTACCATTTGAGTTTTTTCACCGTATATACCATCTTGATATAGGCCGTATCCAAATTTAGCCAATTTTTTTTGGCAAAGTTTAACTTCTGGACCATAGTCTTTGATTTTTAATATTCTGCTATTTCCGGGCTCTATTATCGAACGGGGCCAAATACCAATTCCTTCATTAGATAATCTGCGCCAGTCAAATAGTTCGCCAGGATCTTTTTTTCTATCTGGTGCAACATCAGAATGACCAACAATATTACGTGGGTTTATCGGATGTCTTTTCAAGATCTGGTGGCATAGAATAACAATTGAATTCATTTGTTGTAGTGTGAAAGGTCTATAACCAAACTCATGGCCAGGATTAACAACTTCAATTCCTATAGATATATTATTCAGATTACTTCTGCCTCTCCACCAACTTTTTCCTGCATGCCAAGCACGTAAATGTTCTGGAACAATTTTATAAGCTGTTCCATTTTCATCAATGCACCAGTGTGCACTGACCTTTGCTTTAGGATCTGTCATTCTTTCTAGTGCAGCTTGATTACTAATCATACCAGTATAATGAAAAATTAAAGTATCAATCTTTATATCTTTACCTGATCGTTCATCTTGGTTGGATGTTGGATATGAAACAATATTTAGAGACATTTTTACGTGCTATCTTTTTTAAGAGATTTTGGTTTGTTGTTTTTTAGCATTAGTATGCTTACACCGATAAGCATTGCTGCTGCTCCAGTTCCAGTTTGCCATGTAAATGCATCTCCCATTACAGCAACCCCACTGGCTGCTCCAAAAGCTGGCACCATAAGAAATATAGAAATTGTAGTTCCAACATTATATCTCTTAAGAAGCCACCAATAAGTACCATAGCCTATTATAGATGAAACAACAGCAAGATATAATAGTGATCCATGTGCCTCCCATGATGCACTTATCATCTGTGATACTTGGTTCTTTTCGAACAGTAGTGATAGTATTATTAAAACAGGTAAAGCTACCAAAGCACTCCAACCCTGAAGGGCAAGTGGTTCAACAGCACCAAGACGTTTACCTAGAATATTTGCTATAGCACCTAAAATAGCTGAACCACCCACTAAACTAATTCCAAGGTAATTGCCTGTATGCCTAGGTTCTCCGACCAATAGTATGGCTCCACCTATCGCAATTATTAATCCTAATATACCAACCGGACGAATTTTTTCATCTAGTATAAATATAGCTAAGGCTGCTGATATCGGGGCTTGCATTACCCAAAGCAAAGCGGCAAGTGAGGCATCAGCACCGGCTTTCATCCCAAGATAGGATAGTGAAAAATGACCTATTCCCATTACAAAGGCAAATACCATTACTGCTCGCCATTGACCTCTGGGTATCCTTATAAAAAATAATAAAAATAAGCTTACAATTGCAAACCGAGATGCGAGAAACCATAAGGGTGGGTAACTAGCAACACCTATTTTAGATGGTACAAAACCAAACCCAAAGATAATTGCAACCATTACTGCCAGAAAGATGTGTATAGGAGACATTTAGCTAGTAAATATAAATATTAGCAGACTGGATTTTGTTATCATAGATCACGTTGTTTCTCTATTTTAGCATATGCGTCATTAATCCTGGCAAGTTTATCATTTGCGGCATCTAATACTTCTTTAGGCACCCCTTTTGCAATTAGTTGATCAGGATGATTTTCTTTAACTAAAATACGGTAGGTATTTTTGATTTCTTGATTTGTAGATTTGGGTGATATTCCTAAAACCTCATAGGGATCTTCACCATTGGTTAACCCATGCCTAGCCCCAATCTTTTCAAATTGTTCTTTACTAAATCCAAATATCTTAGCTACATCTACAAGGAAAAGGTGTTCTTTTGGGTGTATATTTCCATCTGCCATTGCAATGTGAATTAAAGCACCTAAGAATTGTTCTAGTACCTCAGGCTGTGAGGTGAAAACTTTTGCGACTTGCTCTGCATATTGTCTGTAATCACTTGCGTCTTGCCGGGCTTGGTTAAAAATTTTTCCAACAGCTTTCATATCTTTTTGTGATACCCTGAAAACTGATTTAAAAGCGTCTACTTCATCTCGTGTTACTTTACCATCAGCTTTAGCCATTTTTGCTGATAATGCTATCAAGGCAACAGCGAACACTTGTTGGCGAGTGTTTGAGTCAAAACTTTGTAATTTACCTTTGCTATTTTTTTTTGTTCTTACATTGTCAGCTAAATGACCAGCTGCAACACCTATCAGAAGGCCTATTGGTCCCCCAATAGCAAAGCCGGCTGCTCCTCCAATTAGTTTTCCCCAGATACTCATGCAATTTTACACTTTCGTTTTTTCTAGCCCAATTTTTGTTTATAACATTGCTGTGATTATATGTGAGAGTAACCCGAAAAGTGAATTATCTCTCAATAAATATTGCAATTATTGATACACCTTTAAGATATAATTGGTAATATTTGATTAAAAAATAAATTAAATAAAAAATTAAGAGTAGTTTAAATTTCTAAATCTTTTAGTTTCATATTGTTATAATACATGCCGCTACTTCAATTCTTTTAAGAATATATCATATAAGGATAATTTATTTTTATGGTTGGTTGGAGATTTTGGATTGATAGAGGTGGTACATTTACTGATGTTGTGGCCCAATCACCTTCGGGTAAGTTGATTACCCATAAACTTCTTTCGGAAAACCCAGATTTTTATAATGATGCACCTTTACAAGGTATCAGAGATGTATTGGAAATTAATAAGGATGAGCCTATACCAGTTAAAACTATTGATGCTGTTAAAATTGGTACAACAATTGCAACAAATGCATTACTCGAGCGAAAAGGTGAGAGAACAGCATTGGTAATAAATTCTGGTTTTGCTGATGCTTTAAGAATCGGTTACCAAAATAGACCAGACATTTTTGCAAGAAAAATAATACTACCTGAAATGCTCTATGAGGAAGTAGTAGAGATAAACGGGCGAGTTGCAGCCGATGGCTCAGAAATACTTCCACTTGATACTAAGGGGTTAATGCACGATTTAATCAGAATTAAAAGCAAGGGTATTAATTCTCTTGCTATAGTTTTTATGTTTTCCTTTCGTTATCCAGAGCATGAGTTGATTGCTAAACGGATAGCTTCAGAGGTCGGCTTCACGCAAATCTCAGTAAGTCACGAATTAAGCCCTTTAATTAAATTGGTAAGCCGTGGTGATACGACTGTGGTTGATGCTTATCTTTCACCACTTTTGAGAAGATATATTGATAATTTATCATCAGAATTAATTGGTGTTGAACTGCAATTTATGCAGTCATCGGGAGGTTTAGTAGAAGCAAAAGCATTTTGTGGAAAGGATGCTATACTCTCTGGCCCATCAGGAGGAGTAGTGGGTGCAGCCAAAACTTCTTCTCTTTCTGGATTTGACAAAATAATAGGTTTTGACATGGGTGGTACTTCAACGGATGTATCTCGCTTTGATGGCCAGTATGAGAGACAATATGATTCCGAAGTAGCGGGAATAAGAATCCGTTCTCCCATGATGAATATACATACTGTTGCTGCTGGAGGAGGATCTATTCTGCATTTCGACGGTGCTAGATATCGTGTTGGTCCAGAGTCAGCTGGCGCAGAACCAGGCCCAGCATGTTATAGGCGCGGTGGACCTCTAACTGTTACAGACTGTAATGTAATGCTTGGAAAAATATCACCAAGGTATTTTCCACAGGTTTTCGGGAAAAGTGGATGTGAACCTATTGATGAATTGGTTGTGAAAAGAAAATTTGAGGATTTGGCATGTGAAATAGCCCTAGTGAAGGGAAGTTCTATTGATGCTAAAATTGTTGCTGAAGGTTTTTTGAAAGTTGCAGTGCAAAATATGGCCAACGCAATAAAAAAAAATCTCTGTTCAGAAAGGATATGATCTTTCAGATTATACTCTAACGTGTTTTGGAGCTGCTGGCGGGCAGCATGCATGCCTTGTTGCCGATGCCTTAGCAATAGATACGATTTTAATCCATCCTTATGCAGGTGTTTTGTCTGCTTATGGAATTGGGCAGGCAGAAGTGAGGGATCTTAAGCAAGAGACAATTGAAAAAACTTTAAGTGCAAAATCATTTGATTCTATTTCATTGAAATTGAAATCACTAGTATCAAAAGGTATTCTAGAGTTAAAAAAACAAGGCATAGAAGAAAATAAAATTAATGTTGAAAAAAGTTTACGTATAAGATATCTCGGAACTGACACTGCTTTGACAATAGCATTTTCTTCGATCGCAAAAATGATCGATTCATTTGAGTCTGCTCATTTAAAAAGATTTGGTTTTGTTCATTCTAGTAGAGAACTGATAGTTGAGTCTGCTCTAGTTGAGTCTATAGGAACGAATGATTTAATTCCTGAAGAAAAAATTTACAGGCAACGACCAATCAACAGTCTTCCAGACTCCGATGACAATTTGCCTGTATGGATAAACGGACAAGAACAAAGGATTCCAGTTTTTCAACGTGACCTTCTTGAACCTAGTGATGTTATAGAGGGACCAGCTTTGATAATTCAATCTGGAGCAACAACAATGATTGAGTCGTCATGGGCAGCCAAGGTTACAAATAATGCATCTCTAATAATAACTAGATTAGAACCTCTACCTGGTCGAGAGTTTATTGGAACTGGAGCAGATCCCGTAATGTTAGAAGTTTTTAATAACCTTTTTATGTCTATTGCGGAACAAATGGGTTCGACTCTTAAAAATACTGCTCATTCAGTAAATATAAAGGAACGTCTTGATTTTAGCTGTGCTGTTTTTGATAGATTAGGGGGGCTAGTGGCTAATGCTCCACATATGCCAGTCCATCTTGGTTCGATGGGTGATTCTGTTAAGACAATAATAAATTCTCATGGCAAAAACTTTAAGCCGGGTGATGTCTATGCGCTTAATGCTCCATATAATGGAGGCACTCACTTACCTGATATTACTATTATAACCCCTGTGTTTGATGATGATGGTAAAAATATAATATTTTTTGTGGCTTCACGTGGGCACCATGCAGATATTGGAGGAATTACTCCAGGATCAATGCCACCATTTTCTAAATCTGTAAAAGAGGAAGGTATATTAATCGATTCTTTTAAGGTTGTTTCAGAGGGAAAGTTTCGAGAAAAAGAATTACTTAAGTTACTATCGGGTGGAGAATACCCAGTTAGAAACCCAAAACAAAATATTGCAGATATACGAGCTAAAATTGCTGCCAATAAACGTGGTGAATTCGAGTTAAACGATATTGTATCTCATTTTGGTCTTGAGACCGTTCATGCATATATGTCTCATGTCCAAGATAATGCTGAGAAATCTATGCGAAAAGTCATTGTCAATTTAGATAACGGAAAATTTAATTATTCCCTTGATGATGGAAGTGAAATCTGTGTTTCAATAAAAATTAATAAGATTGATCAAAGTGCTGTTGTTGATTTTACAGGAACAAGCTCACAAAAAAGTGATAACTTTAATGCCCCGGCTTCTGTTTGTAGAGCCAGTGTATTGTATGTTTTTAGAACATTAATAAATGATATAATCCCAATGAATGAAGGTTGTCTCAAACCAATAAAAATTATAATCCCAGAAGGTTGCATGTTGAATCCACAATTTCCAGCAGCCGTTGTTGCAGGCAATGTTGAGACTTCCTCGCATATCACTGATGCTATATATGGAGCACTTGGCTTACTTGCTGCCTCACAAGGAACCATGAACAATTTTACTTTTGGCAATGAGATTACTCAATATTATGAGACTGTTTGTGGGGGATCGGGTGCTGGTCCAGATTTTAAAGGTATAGATGCTGTGCAGACTCATATGACAAATTCCCGCCTCACAGATCCAGAAATTTTAGAATGGCGCTTTCCAGTTAGAGTTGAGTCATTTCAAATACGACGAGGGTCGGGTGGGTCTGGCAGGTTTAAAGGTGGTGATGGCACTATACGGAGGATACGTTTTCTTCAGCCAATGTTGGCAGCAATTCTAGCTGGACACAGAGTAGTTGCCCCATTTGGTCTAGAAGGGGGTAATTCAGGTAGTGTTGGAAAATCATATGTTGAACGTTGTGATGGGAGTATTGTGGAATTAGATGGAGCAGATCAAATTGAAATGTCTGCAGGAGATATTTTTACTATTCTAACCCCTGGTGGTGGAGGTTTTGGTCAAAAGAGTTAGCTGTTTAGATTTTACCTTAAATCTTGGATTGGGGTAATTAATAATATTTTTTATCTTTCTCGAGTCGTGCTAGAACAAGAGTTCAAAGTTGTTTTTAGAACTAAAAATTTTCCAAAATTATCAGACGTCCTAAAAGTGTGTTATATATGCAACATAACTATTAGTATATGGCAGTTCTCAAGGCTTCATAAGCTAGCCTGTTTGCTGTCAGTGTGATAACCGTTTTCTTGAAACAATTGTATACATGCTAATCCTTGCCTGTATTTGATTATTCACCTATTTTTTACTTTAAGTTTACAGAGGATATTCGTTTTTCTTTTTGAGCAGTCTGAATAATTTTAATTAATTGAATGTTTCAGTGCTCATTCGCCAGGAGATGCTAGTGACAAAGCTGCTGAGAAACTTATCTGGAGGACACAAGATCCTAATGAGAAGGTTTACCCCTTTAATTTGCATAGTTGCATTGTTTGCTCTCGGTGCATGCAGTGCCTCTTTAGACAGTAGCTCAATAGATTCTGAAAACAAAAGTATTAGCTATGAAGTCAATGATCCATATGAGGGTATAAATCGTAAAGTTTTTGCTTTTAATAGAGCATTGGACAAGGGATTATTTAAGCATATCGTGAGTGTTTATAAAATTGTTCCCCAATGGGGAAGAGATAGGGTTACAAATGCTCTTGATAATCTCGGGGAACCTATAAATTTTACAAATAGTGTCTTACAGGGCAATCCCGAACGAGCGGGAAATACATTTATGCGTTTTGCAATAAACTCAACGTTTGGTGTTGTAGGATTATTTGATGTTGCAGAAGATTGGGGGATTGAATACGCACCAGAAGATTTTGGTCAAACAGCAGCAGTATGGGGTATGGATGAGGGCCCATATATCGTCTTACCACTTTTTGGCCCCTCAAATCCACGTGATGCACTTGGGCTAGTAACTGATTTTATAATAGACCCTATGGGATACGTTTTGACTAATGATCAAAGTACTTACCGTTTTGTCGGGAATGCAGTTGATCAAAGAACTGCTTATTCAGAAGAGTTAGATACTATGGAGAGCACCTCAGTAGATTTTTATGCAACTATGCGCGAGTCCTATAGACAATATAGAAACGCAGAAATATCAAATAGTGATCTTCCTCGGATGATGCCAATACCCACAATTACTATTGAAGAACACAAAAAATTACCAAAAACAGCAGACAAGTCAGATAATCTGGCAAACGCAAATATTAATAATTAATTTTTGACTAAAATATTATGAGTTTTTCATGCATAGATTGAATACTGGCCAAATATTCATTATGTCGTTCTTTGGTGTTTGGTCAGAACGACTTAAAATTAATACCAAAGTATATGGCGCTGCCTTACTTTTTGTAATTGCATTATTTGCAATTGAAAGCACATCAGCAAATGCAGGTGGCAATAGTCCTGGAAAATTAATTGAAATCCTTGGACAAAGAGCTGTAGATGTATTGAGTGCTAAAGAAAATGTTGATTTTAGTAAAAGGGAAGAAGCCTTTAGAAAATTATTAGTTGATGGTTTTCATATGCCTACCATAAGTCGTTTTGTAGTTGGTAGGTATTGGCGTTCTGCAAACGAGAAACAAAGAAACGATTATAAAGAAATTTTTGTTGATTTTATCACACGTGTTTATGCTGCCAGATTTAATTCTTATAAGGGTGAGGTTTTTGAAGTAGTCCAAGTTCTTGAAGAGCAAGAAAGTAATGATACAATAGTTCGCACCCAAATAAAACGTCCTTCAGGTGGAGCACCTATCGGAGTTGATTATAGGGTTAGAAAGATTTCTGATAGTTATAAAGTTGTTGATGTAAATGTTGAGGGTATATCGATGTTGCATACTCACCGCGTGGAATTTGCATCAGTTATAAACCGTAAGGGTTTTGATGGATTTTTAAAAATGCTCAAAGACAGGGTCAATACTCCAATTAGTGACATTGACAGCTGACTTATGTAGATCATATTTTTTAATATACGTTTTTCTTAAAAAAACTATTTCAACTTAAATAAAAAAACACGCTGGTAGAGGAAAATCTCACACTGCCAGCGTGTTAATTATATGACTCTATTAAACACAAAAGAAATTTGCCTTCTGGTTTATATAGTTTTCACTCAATCCCTATTTGTGTGCAATTTTAGGCAACAATTGAGATTTGTGAGAAAATTTAAGTTTGTCTATTTCATTAATAATTATTCAATTAATGAAATATTTTCCGCAGCCTCTTTGCCATTACGACCTGGTTGTAGCTCGTACGAAACACGCTGGCCTTCAAGAAGACCATCAAGCCCAGCAGCTTGAACAGCAGAAATATGAACAAACGCGTCTTTATCACCTTCATCTGGAGTGACAAAGCCGTAACCCTTTGTGGCGTTGAACCACTTAACAGTACCTGTGGCCATTTTATTTTTACTCTCTAATAGTCTAAAAAAAAAATCCTTATTGTAGTATCAAATTCGACACCACAAACTAGGAAACCCTAGTATACTTTTCATAGGCACAACCTTTGAAGGCTTATAAAGAAGCACACCAAGACGCTCCATGTTAGATTGCATCAACGTAACTGGCAATCATGCTTATTAAACTTAATTCACTTGTAGGTTGTATAAAGAAAAATTATTTTTCTAAGTTATTGTTTTAATTAAATAATTAAAAATAAAAAAAAATTAAATATATTTAATTTTTCTTCTATATTTTAAGCATTTTATATGAAATTAGAGAAATTTTTATAAAAAAAACCCATATCTCTATTTTTGGGTTAGGTTTTCATTTAATACAAATAGCTTGAAAACATAAAAATTGTAAGAATATCTCATATGTAGAAAACAAAAATTATGAACAAAAAAAATCTTTACATATATGCAATATTAGGCACATCAAGGCCAAAGAGTTATACAGGATATGCTCTAGATTTGGTTGTTGATGAGTTATTGTCTGATAGATTCCAAAATATAAAATCTGTTGAGATTTTAAGACCAAATCACGTTAGTTTAGATTTTCCTGATATTATTTCAGGTGATAGCGATGCAGAAAAGATTAAAAAAAATATTATAAAGGCTGATGGTTTGATTTTTGCAACTCCTGAATATCATGGAAGTATCGCAGCCATGGCAAAATTAATTATAGAAAATCTTGGTTTCCCTTCAGTTTTGAAAGATAAACCTATCGCTTTGTTAGGTTGTGCCGCTGGAAGGTCTGGGGCTGTAAAGGCCCTCGAGCAATTGAGTGTTATACTTACACATGTCGGTGCTTTACCTATTCACCATCCTACCTCAATTGGCAGTGTTCGAAGTGCATTTGATATCCACGGCAATTGTATTGATAGAGATATTGAAGGTAAAATTCGTAACTTTGCTACAAATTTAGTTATGCAACTCACAAAATAAAATTATAAGAAATTAATTTCTAAGATTGTTTTAGGATGTAAGGTATTTTTTTGCAACTGCGGCGCCTACCGTATATTTCGGATCTACAAAGTTGCCTAATCTTACCTTTCCACATTGACTAAGCATCATATATGCATCCCACTGTTCAAATCCGTAGTCTTTTACCATCCAACGAATCAATTCACGGTAGGCAATGCGTGTTGCATCTTCTAAGGGGCGGGTACTACCTATAGCCATTATAAAATCGTCTGCTTCTAATCTTGGCCACTCTATTGTCCAACCCTTAATTAGATCAACAGTAATTGTAGTATTAGTCGCATACTCTACAGCGACGCCACATACTTCTCCATCGCCTTGGCATGCGTGAGCATCTCCAATAAACAAGCGGGCACCGGGGGATCGAACTGGTAAATATGTTATTGTACCAGGTCCCATATCTGGTAAATCCATATTTCCACCATGATTATCAGGTGTAAGTGAGTTAATACTATCAATCTCAGGTGAACATGAGAGAGTTCCAATATGTGGTTTATAGGGTAGAGTAACCCTACTAGACCAATAGACATTGGTTTCATCTATATTAATTTTTCTAACTTTTTCAGGAAGAGGATCATTGAGTGTGGCTGTGTAGTTAGTTCCTGTCAGTGCGCCAAATTCAGGTATCATACAACATGTTCCACGAGGTTGTTCACCTCTGGGTATCATTTTTTCAATATGCACAGCTAATGTATCGCCCTTTTCTGCACCTTTAATAACAATAGGTCCGCATTGAGGGTTTAACCAAGGCATTTTTAGTTTCTCTGTGGGTTTATCAGACTCAGATTTAATTTTGCCTTCAAATGCATCCGCAGTTTCAACAACTACTTGGTCACCAGGGTCAATTTCAAGTACTGGGTTTGAGTATGGCCCAATAGTATAGTGGTAATCTCCTTGTTCTTTTTTCGTTAGATTGTGACTTTTTCCGGAGGATCCATTTGCTACACCATTTCTATACATGACAGAGTTTTTTACCCAATCGTTAGGATAATTTCTGATTACCATCTCCATTTTTATCTCCTACCAATGTGTTGTATCAGTTAATTAGTTACTGCAATTATAGAAATGTTATATGAAAAGAAATAAAGTCATATACAAAGTTTAATTTTGTAGTGCCAACAAAAACCCAGATTAATGTTACATATATCAGAAACTAGAATATTATGAATATCTGTTAATTTAGTGTTTTTGAAAACCTATATTCTGAAAATATTTAGCTTATATTGCTAATCTAATATAAATTCTGGAAATTAAGATTTACGAATCTCTTATAAGTTGTTGATTTTATTTTCCAATTCGATTATCTAGGCACTTATGATTGAAAAGTTTGAAAATTATACCGATTCTGGTGATGTTTCTTTTGAAGAAGAAACTCAACCAGAAATAAAGGAGCGGAAATGCCTCAAGTGCAGAGAAGTTTTTCCTAGTCAATGGGCAGGTGAACGGATCTGTAAAAGGTGCAAGTCATCTGGCAGTTGGAGAAACGGCAGTGTATAATTATATTTGCGAAGCCTAAAGAAAGACTAAATTTAGTTAGCCCCTGAATCAACATACTAAATAGTTTGAATGATTTCTGCCCAAGTATAAATTTTATTTGTTAGCCAGCTCAACCAAACATGCTGTAAGTGTTTGGATGCCAGAAACTAAATCTTCCGGCTCAGAGCTTTCTAATTCGTTATGGCTAACACCGCCCTTGCATGGAACAAATATCATTCCAGTGGGACATAGCTTTGAAATATGTCCTGCGTCATGACCAGCACCAGATGGCATTAAAAGATGGTTATGTCCTATAGTAGATGCCGCAGTTTTTATAAGTTCCATTATATCTTCGTCGAAGTGAACTGGTGGGCAGTCAATTATTTGGCTTACATTTACTTTACATACCCCAGCATGTTTATTGCAAATAGGTGTGATTTTTCTATGAATATTGTCTATCACTTTTTGCTCAGGGTGACGGAAATCTATAGTAAAGTAGACGCGACCAGGAATAGTACTAGGAGAGCCAGGTTCGCAGTCAAATTTTCCAATTGTGAACCTAACTGTGTCAGTTTCATCATGCATTAGCTGTTTGAGGTCTTGGATTATAGATATTGCCGTTTGGAGTGCATCATGTCTGTTTGATTCTGGTGTTGTTCCTGCATGTGCTTCTTGACCTATTATTTCAACCCCATACCAATAAAGTCCCTGAATGCCAGTTACTACGCCAATTTTATTTTTGGTCTCTTCAAGAATGGGGCCCTGTTCGATATGTGCCTCTATATATGCTTTCATGGGTGATTTAAAGGGGCGTAATAAAAGATCGGGTGTAGATGCAAGTGTATCAGATAGAGCATCTTTCAGTTTTACTCCATCTGCATCTTTTACATCCAGTTGATCAGAAATTGATATATCACCTGCAAATAATGAGGAGCCCATTACGCCGGGTTGAAATCTTCCACCTTCTTCGTTTGTCCAAGCAATAAGTTCTATTGAAGATTCTGGTTTTATTCCAGCACAACGTATGGCTTCTAGTGCTTCAAATCCTCCTATTACTCCAAAAGCTCCATCAAACTTACCACCACGGGGCTGGCTGTCTAAATGGCTGCCTGTGCTAACAGGTGGTGCAGAGGTATTAGAGCCAACAAGACGGATGAAAAGATTGGCTATTTCATCCGTTTCTATCTGAAAATCTAGATCCTTTGCCCATTTAATAATTCGTTGCCTTGCCAAAATGTCTTCATTGCTTAATGCTTGGCGATTTACTCCACCATTAGGTAAAGCACCAATTTCTGCCATTGACATTAATCTTTTCCACAGACGATCCTGATCTACATTTTTTGCTGCTTTTATTGATTCACTTTGCATTTTTATTACACATATATTTTAAGTTAAGCGTTTAGTGTCAGTAATTTTTCCGAGAGTCTATTGACCAAATGTCAACTAGTTTATCCCCTTGAACACAATGAAATACATTATAAAGATTTAAAGTGGCATAACAGTGTGGGGGTATACACTCTACCTTTGATCCAAGCGGTAGATTCTGGGTACCTCTAGGTAAATTTATTCTACCAAGGTCATCCCCTACAAGCTCATAAGTTGCATCCATTGGTGCACCGTAAGAAATTTCTGGTGCAAATTGTTCACGAGCAAACTCTTTTATTCCCGCATCTGTGATTACAAATCCTTTCTTGGAATTGCTGACAACGGTTGTTTGCACATATAAAGATGGTTTGAACGGGAAAGGGTCAGTTGTATTTAAAGGAATATCTTTGTAATTTACATCCATGAATACATATGAGCCAGCTTGACTTTCAGTAAAAATTCCTTGCTCTGAGTCTATGTCTACTGTACCTGTGCCTCCACCTGTTACAATTATTGGTTTTAATTTTTCCTTAGTGAGCCTTTTTATTAAATTACTCAAAGGCTTCGTAGATAGTTTTTGTGCAGTTTTTCTTTTATCAAATTTTGGAATTCTTTGTGTGGCACCGTTGTAACCCTGAATACCTTTATACGTTAATCCATTAGTTCTAGATATTGTTTTTGCAAGATTAACAACCATTTCTTCATCATTTAAGCCGGTTCTATTCCCACCAATCTCGAAATCAATTAAAAGATCAAGTTGTTTCCCAGCTTTGCAAGCTGCCGCACCTAAAGCCTCTACATTGCTGAAATCATCTACAGCAACCATAAGATTTTTAGTTTGTTTATTAGCTTCCACCAATCTATCAATTTTTGAGGTGGTAACTACGGATGTAAAAAGTAAAATACCTGGAATGCTATTTTTAGCCATTATTTCGGCTTCAGTAAGTGTTGCACAACATACACCTAATGCTCCGGCCTTTATTTGAAGTTTTGCTATTTCTATGGATTTGTGAATTTTAGCAACTGGGCGTAAATTAATGTTTCTATGATGGCAATTATCAGCCATCTTTAGGATATTTTGTTCTAATAGGTCGAGGTCAAGGATTAGTGCAGGTGTATTTAACTGATACCTCGATCCAGGTACTCCAATTAATTTTTCGTTATTCCCAATGTTAGAAACTGACATTTTAGACTCTTAATTTGAAACTTTTAATATCTACCAATATGACATCGCATCACGAAAAATTGTTTTAAGAATTTTACTATCAACTGCTCGTGGGCTAATGTCTAATAATCTTTTTGTGGGTAGAGTGTTTTCAGCAAGTGAGTCAATATCTGCCTCATTATATCCAACTCCTTTAAGCCCATTTGGCAAACCAGTTTTTTTCATTAAATCGATTACCTTATCTCCTAAAACTTTCCCAGCTTTATTTGTGGGGAGATTTCGCACATCAACTCCAAGTGCCTCGGCGGCCTTCAGATGTCTATCAGGACACGCTTCAGAAGTGAATCTAAATGCTGCAGGTGAATTAACAATTACAGAGATACCATGAGGAACCATGGGGTGATCACTTGGCCAGTCTTTGGGTTTATAATTTTTTACTAAGCCAGCAACAGCATAAGACATGGCATGAGGCAGATGACAGCCAGCATTACCAAAACCAATTCCTGCTAACATCCCAGCTAGAGAGAGTGCTTCAAGCTCTTCAAGTGATCCGTTTTGATTTACAGCTTTTTCAATATTTTCACCTACTATCTTTATTGCTTCCAAACAAGCCATATCGCTGTATGGATTAGCTCCTTGCAAGAGTGGTCTTTGACTTGGTTTTTCTGGTGCGGGACGATGAGTAAATGGTTTGGCGGTATAGGATTCTATAGCATGGCTAAATACATCAAAACCGTTAGAAGCAATGACTGCTGCTGGTAGTGTTGTTAACCCTTCTGGGTCAATTAAACCCAAAGTGGGACGAAGTGCTCTATGGGCGATTCCAGTTTTCATGTCTTGATCTAATATATCAAAAATTGCTATGCCGGTTGTTTCGCTTGCTGTCCCAAACGTAGTGGGACATGCAATATGTGGCATCAAAGAACCAGGTATTTGTCTTGCATCACCCACAGGGGCATTTACGTATGCAAAGAGCTCTGCAGGGTAAGTTGCGTATAAATTAGCGGCTTTAGCAGTATCCATAGTTGACCCGCCCCCAATCGAAATATATCCATCAAATTTTCCATTCTGTGCAAATTTTGATGCCTCTTTGAATGATCGATCAGTAGGTTCAATTTCGATTCCGTTATAAATCTCAAAGTCAATCCCTGCATTTTTAAGAGAGAGAATTGCTTTGCTAAAGTGATCAATTTTTTCTACATGTGGGTCGACGAACAAAGCTGCTCTTGTTATCCCTAATGATTGGGATTCTTCTCCCAATTCTGACAAAACACCTAACCCAAATTTAAGGTTAGGTGCTTCAATAGTGAATGCTGTTTCTCCACCTGGTTTATGTTGAAAGTATTTATCTAGTCCCATGTCTTTAATTTTCCTTACTGAAAAGACCTTTAGATTAATTTAATTCTGATAATTCAATTTTTATCTAGAATTTATGTTCATGTAATTTTGAGATTTTGAGATTTGTAATCTACTTGATTACTATCTTATGTTTTTGCACAGATAAATTATACATCCAACTTCTCTCGTTTGGTCAAGAATTAGAACCTAAGAAATTCTTGTAAAATATTTTCTAGGAAAACAGAGATTAATGGCTGAAATTGCAAATTTATGGCAATCAAACTTTTAGATGTTCTCTCATGTATGACTAAACATCTTAAGCCTGATTGCCAAAATATATTTTATCCTTTACCAAAAACTTTTTCTACAGATTCAGCAAAAATATCAATGGATTCGTCGGCATCGGATTTAGTAAATGTAAGTGGAGGAGAAAAGTTATTGACCTGTAAGAAGGGTAACGCACGAGTCAATAACCCTCTTTCTTGTGCAGCTATTGCAACTTGTTTGTGCGCGGGTGGACTCATATTTGGTGCTTCCTTACTGCCTTTTTCTGCTGCATACTCGATACCAATCATTAGTCCTTCTCCACGAATTTCGCCTATATTTGGATGATCACCGAGACGTTCAATAAGAGATTGTTTTAAATAAGCACCGACCTCAGCAGCATTTTTAATTAAGTTCTCTTCCTCCATAATTTCAATATTTGCCAGACCAACTGCAGCTCCAACTGGGTGACCAGAATAGGTGAACCCATGAGCAAACATCCCTACTTCAGGAGTGCCATCAGCTAATACTTGCCAAATATGGTCAGCAACTCCAACAGCAGACATTGGGAAATATGCACTAGTCAGACCTTTTGCAAAAGACATAAGATCTGGTTTAATCCCGTAAAACCCTGAACCAAACCAGCTTCCTAGACGTCCAAATCCATTAATAACCTCGTCTACCATGAAGAGTATATCATGTTTTTTCAGAAGTGATTGGACCCTATGATAATATTCTCTAGTGGGTACGATAACACCTCCTGTACCCATGATTGGTTCAGCTATAAAGCCAGCTATAGTATCGGGGCCTTCTTTTAGAATTAAATCTTCAAGGTCCTTTAACATTCTAGAAGTGAACTCTTCTTCTGATTCATTTGGTTCACCAAATTTCCAATAATTAGGGCATGATGTATGAAGAACTCCATCAAACGGCAGATCAAATGCCTTGTGGTAAACAGGTATGCCTGTGAGACTTCCTGCTGCAGCGGAGGTTCCATGGTATCCCCCAATTCTTGAAATAATTTTTTTCTTATTTGGTTTCCCGCGTAAATTATTATAGTATCTGGCAAGTTTGAATTGTGTATCATTGGCATCAGAACCAGATAACCCAAAGAAAATTTTTCCGATATGATCGCATCCTGCATGATCGTGAAGGAGTTGTACTAATTTATCAGCAAGGAGAATTGCAGGTTCATTAGAAGCAGCACCAAAAGTGTGATAAAAACCAATTTTGTCCATCTCTTCTTTGGCTACCTCGGATAGTCTCTTCCTCCCGTAACCAACATTCACACACCAAAGAGCAGCCGCACCATCAATGTAACTTTTGCCCGTATTATCATACATTCTTACTCCACCAGCCCGATTAAATATCAGTGGCCCATTTGCTTGATGTTCAGCAATAGAGGTTACCGGGTGTAAGAGAACTTGTTTATCTAGCTCTTCTAAAGAGATATTACGTGCAGTTTCTAATGACATTTTTTTCTCCCATTACAAAATTTACCTTTGACATTAGCAAAAAAATATTGGTAGCGGTGATAGTGTATTGTTAACAAGATATTTTTTTAAGACAAATACAAAAACACCTTTAACTATTGATACTAAACTGTAAAGTTTATAGTGCCACAACTTTTTCTATTAAGGTAGATTGTATTGCTGATTAAAGCATTAACATAGTCTAAAACTTAAATATAAAGGTTTTTTTTAATAATGTTTACAGGGGTATAAAAAAGAATCATGGGAAAAAATAAGCCAGAAGATACCAAGACATTACCTCGAAACGATTATGTATTTGCAAAACTTGATGATTATAATACCCGTACACACATTTTGCCTATTCTTTTGGATGAGAGAAAACTTAAAGAAATTCTGTCAGAGCATAAAGATAATCCTTTTGGAATGTCTGGAACCTCATCAAAAGAAACTAAGATTTATTCTTCTGAATTATCCCGTGTCATAGACAAATTACGTGTCCAGCCAACGGTTGGTAAACTTGCCCTTTATCAATTAGAAGCAGAGGAACCCTTTGAACTTATTGAATTGCCTGGTGTAAAGGGTAGAGAAGTGAAGTATTTAGGAATTAAATTTAGTGATCGTGCTTCAGCTGAACATGAAATCTTCAAACGAAGATTAAATACTCTTTTGATATCCTATGGTTATAGAGGATTATTGGAAGAATGTTAAAAATAACAGGATATTCAAGTAGTTTTTCAGTTCGCCCTGGAGATGATCTCGATTTTTATGTTCATTGTCTAAATGGAAAAGAATATCAAACAGATATTGTAAGGCTAATTCATGGAGATACTAATCCTGTTGGTCCGGGGTTTAAAGAAGAATTAGTAAATACACCCATTAACGGCCTCTATAAAGGCAGAGAGCAGAAAACATATAGTGGATCCTACGCCATAGTGCCGTCAGTAGATTATTTTGGTGACGTTAGTATAACTATTGCAGCCTTGATATATTCCACTACTCCAGACAAAGGTGAACAAGGAATTGTTACCAAGTTTCTCCAAGAACATTCTTCTGGTATTGGATTATTTATTAATAATGACAGTGAATCGGAATTAAGAATAGGAGTTGGTAATAAGTTATATGCAGTTTCTTCGGGAAAGAAGATCTTACCTAGAGTATGGTATTTTGTTGCAGCATCCTTTGATATAATAAATGGTCAGTTATCTATAATTCAGAAACCATGTATTACTCCTAGTAATGGTGGAAATGGTCCTAGAATAATACCACCTGATCAACATTCGGTGGGTAGTAGAAACTCTGATACACCAAAAAATCTCTCTATAGATTGTAATGCTCCACTATTAATTGGCGCTTCAACACAAACTGCTAATTCTAACCGTAAATTCTGTAGTTCAGATTACGTTAATTTGGAAGAAAACATCTCTCTCCCTGAGCAAATTAACAACTTTAATGGGAAAATTGAAAGACCCTTAGTTTCTCTTACCACATTAGATTTTAATAGAGCTGAGGAACTGTGTATCAATAGTTCTGCTATATCCAATGAGGATTTTTTACTCGGTTTATGGGATTTTTCTGCAAACATTTCACCTGATGCGTCTAGTTGTAAAATAGTTGATATTGGGCCAAATGAAAATGTAGGAATATTAGTGAACCTACCCTATAGAGGAGTAACTGGTCAGCACTGGTCTGATTCAATGAGTTATGTTTCTTCTCCAGATCAGTATGGTGCAATCCACTTTCATGATGACGACATTGATGATTCCAGATGGGAGGTTGATTTTTCATTAAAGATTCCTGAAGACTTGAAAAGTGGTTGCTATGCAGCCCGCTTGAGGGTATCAGGAAAATCTGACTCAGAACATGAAGATTATATACCTTTTTTTGTTAGACCAGCTGCAGGTGCTAAACCTGCACCAATTGCACTTATAATCCCAACTGCAAGCTACATGGCTTATGCAAATGATAATCTAAATATGGAGTCACCAATTGCACAGTTGATAACTGGACGCGTAACTTCTTTGCAGCCTTCAGACCTACTTTTTAATGAGATACATAAAATAGGATATGGCCTTTATGGAACCCATAATGATGGCTCAGGGATTTCTATTTCAACACGTTTAAGACCCATTTTGAACATGCGTCCAAAATATAAACATTTTCTCTCTCCATCTGTAAGACAATATAACGCTGACTTACATCTTGTTGATTGGTTGACAGAGAAAGGTTACAGCTTTGATGTTCATACTGATGCAGATGTCGACACAGAGGGAAGTAACTTGCTTAATAAGTATAAGATTATTTTAACAGGTAGCCATCCTGAATACCAAACAGAAAAAACATTAAATGCATATCATGATTATCAAGATCAGGGTGGTAGAATGTTGTATCTAGGCGGGAATGGTTTCTATTGGGTAACAAATTATCACCCAAATAGTAAAAATATTATAGAGGTTCGTAGAGGTGATAATGGTACTAGAGCTTGGACAATAGCACCTGGCGAATATTGTAATATGTTTGATGGAAAACATGGAGGAATATGGCGTGTACGTGGACGTAGCATGGCAAAATTAGTTGGTGTTTCCTTCACAGCCTTTGGCCTTGATGTTTGCTCTTATTATAAAAAAGCTCCCGATAGTGAAAATGAATCATGTGCTTGGATCTTTAAAGGTATAAAAGAAGATATTCTTGGAGATTTTGGATTAGTAGGAGGAGGAGCTGCAGGGTTTGAGATGGATAGGTATGATCCTTCTCTCGGGACACCCGAAAATACCTTTTTGCTTGCATCTTCAGAAGGCCATACGGATATGTATATGTGCGTTACTGAAGAGGTGTCATTTAATTTCCGAGGATATTATGGTTCTGGAGGTGGAGGGGATCAAAATCCACTCATTCGTGCGGACATGGTTTATTTTAAAACTCCTAGAGAAGGAGCAGTATTCTCTGTTGGATCCATAGCTTATTGTGGCAGTTTATCTCATAATAATTATGATAATAATATTTCCACATTAACGGCTAATGTGATTGATGGTTTTCTCTCTCCAGGGCCACTGCCTTAATTTATTGACAATGGTGGGCCCGGCAGGACTCGAACCTGCGACACGACCGTTATGAGCGGCCAGTTCTGACCAACTGAACTACGGGCCCTATATGCTAAACATGCTTCCGCTAAGATAATTACGCAAGCTAAAATAACAATAAAATTTTTAATATAAATTTTTGTGCTTAATTATAGTTTGTAAAATTCTATTTTAGTTATTCAGAGCATTGATTTATCTACTCACTGAGACATCATAATGGTTCAGTTGCGTTTTGTAGCCATCTTAAGGTATTTTTGTCATCTTCTAATATTCTTCCTAATTCATCACGTACTCTCGCATGATATGCATTAATCCAACCTATTTCTATATTGGTTAATACTTGTATGTTGATGAGAGTTTTATCAATAGGAACTAATGTAAGAGTTTCAAAAGTGAGTATATCTTTTCCATCAGATATAGATTTTGGACAACGGATTACAGCCACTAAATTCTCAATTCTGATACCAAAAGAACCCTCCTTATAATACCCCGGTTCATTAGAAATGATCATTCCGGGTTCTAAGACGCAATTAGCTGAAAATTTTCCAATTCTTTGTGGTCCTTCATGAACATTAAGGTAACTGCCAACACCATGCCCTGTACCATGATTATAATCTAGACCAATCTCCCATAGATTTTGTCGTGCAAGAACATCTAATTGATATCCAGATGTACCGTAGGGGAAACGAACTTTCGCAAGTGCAATATGACCTTTTAACACCCTTGTAAATCTATCTCGCATTTCTTCTGTTGGTTTGCCAATAGCTATTGTTCTGGTAACATCAGTTGTTCCATCTAAATACTGTCCACCTGAGTCTACCAAGTAAAGATTTCCATCTTGAAGAAGCCGATTACTTATTTTGTTAGCCCGATAGTGTACTATTGCAGCATTCGAACCTGTACTAGAAATAATGTCAAAAGAAGGTCCCTTATATAGATCATTTTTAGATCTATATTGGCTTAATTTTTCGGCTGCTTTGAGTTCATCAATCATATTTTTCTTATTGGCAACATTAATCCAAGATAGGAAGCGTGTAACAGCTGCGCCATCCCTGAGATGGGCGGCTCTTGATCCATGCAGTTCAGCTGAATTTTTAATTGATTTTGGAAGCAAACAAGGGTCATCTCCATATATTATTTTTCCCCCTGCATTTTTTAAAACTGTCTCGAACCATTGAGGTGTAATCGCTTCATCAACTAATATTATTTTTCCATCCTTTCCATAACCGCATAAAGATGATTCTAAAAATTCTGGTTCATGTAATTGTGAGATATTATTTAGATACTCTATACAGTCAGTAGATAATTTTCTGGAGTCTATAAACAATTTTATTTTTCCATCCTCATCTATTATTGCAAAACAGAGTGTAAGCGGGCAATTGGGAACATCATTTCCCCTGATATTTAGTAGCCATGCAATAGAGTCTGGTGCTGTAAGTATGGAAGCATGGGCACCTATATTTTTGATAGAGTTTCCTATCTGTAATAATTTTTTATTAGCAGTTTCACCTGCGTATTGTGTTTCATGGACTACTACTGCTGAAATTGGTGGTGGTGGTTGATTGTGCCATAGGTGATCAATTGGATTTATGTTTAGAGTTTTTAATTCTGCACCTTTGCGTATACATATATTTGTCAGTTTTTTGAATTCCCTAATGCTATGCAATTTAGGGTCTATACCAATAACATTTCCATGGCATAAATTATTTTCAAGCCAACTGAAGTGACTTTGCGAAGATGTATCTATTTTCTGATAAAGAGAGTTCGGCACTTCATTTTCTGCTTGTATTGTATAACGGCCATCAACAAAAAGTGCGGCCGATTTTTCCAAGACAATTGCAATCCCCGCAGAGCCCGTGAAGCCAGTTAGCCATTTCAGACGTTCTGCATGTGCTGGAATGTATTCGTTAAGATGCTCATCTCCACGAGGAATTATAAATCCTGATAAGCCCTGGTGATTCAAATAGAGACTCAATTTATTCAAACGGTTTTTCTTTTCTGCAGTATTTAATTCAACGGTTTCTATATAATTAAGCTCTGAAAGGTAACTTTCTAATATACCATCAAGAACATTAGGAATTTTTGATGTATCTTTAAAAAATAGAGGCAGTAATTCTTGTTGTTTAAATGGTTTTGGCGCAGCGGCCAAACCACAAATTAGTTCTTCAATCTGAATTTTACTAAGGTCGCATCCGTTAACAGTCAGGAGCTTAGATATTTCATCAGTTTTACTAGTTATAGCCATCTTTTGCATCAGCTATACCTCTATTTAGTTTTAGAATAACAGTTGTCCAATTGTTGACAGTAAATTTTTGTATGAGTGTCATTTCTAGATTAGAATAAGTTTTTAGAATTAATTTGGTCTGATTATCAAGAAATCCAGAGAGTACTACATATCCCTGATCATCTAATATATTTAAAATACTTTTGGACATTCGTAAAACTTCATTAGCTAAAATATTTATAACAATTAAATTAAAATTTCCTATATTTTTTAATTCATACTTATTAAAATCATCTGCATGAAGTAGAGTTATTCTTCTACTGCAGTTGTTCATTTTACTATTATCTTTTGCAGTTTTTAAAGCAACAGGGTCGTTATCAACTGCAAATATATGTGCCCTCCAGAGTTTAGCTGATGCAATGGCTAGTATTCCAGAGCCAGTACCCATGTCTAATATTTGATTTGGTGTAAAACCCGTATTTTGCAAGTATTCCAAGGATAAAATACAGGTTTGAGTAGTGGGATGGGTTCCTGAGCCGAATGCGGGGCCAGCATTTATTTTAATTGCTCTTATTAGGTTGTTAGGGCATTTAACATATGATGGATGTATATAAAAACCACCCACGTAAAAAGGAGAGAAACTACTTTGTGACTCGGCAACCCAGTCTTTATTTTGTATAATTTCTTCTTGTATGTCCCCGATTTCAATTCCTAATTTAGATGCTGTATCTTGAAAAATGATAAGAGCCTGTTTAATTGCAAGTTTACCAGATAGGAAAATTTTAAGATTTATATCTGTTGAAGTATAATCATCGTCTTGTATGAAGTTTATATCGATTGCTTGAGCAACATGCTCAAGGGCTGTTTCAAACTTTTCTATACTGTGTATAGGTATTTTTGTCTGAAGCGTATACCCCATTAACACGTCCTTATTCTGATTCTATGAATCGATCGATAACTTTCTTTCTTCCTACTTTATCGAAAAGTATTTCCAGCTTATCTCCGTCTGCGTGCTTAACAACTCCTAGGCCGAATTTGCGATGAATAACACGATCACCGCTGTTAAATTTTGACCCTGAATGTCTAGTTTTAGCGGGCTCCTCCTCCCATTCTGCTCGAACATCATTGCTGTTTAGTTCTTTTCTAGGCCTTAATTTAGTTCCCAGATAGCCTGCTGGGGAAATCCATTTTTCATCTACATTGAGATGAGCCTTGTTAACATTATCTAAATGGGTTGTTTGATTTACAGGTTTTGCAATCACATTGTCACTTGGTATTTCATCTATAAAACGTGATGGAATTGAAGAAACCCATTGATTATAAATACGCCGGTTTGCTGAAAAAAATATTTGAACCTGTTTTCTGGCTCTTGTTAAACCAACATATGCTAGTCGTCTTTCTTCTTCTAGACCAGTAGACCCATTCTCGTCTAAGGCAAGTTGATGAGGAAAAAGACCTTCTTCCCAGCCAGGCAAGAAAACATTGTTAAATTCTAGACCTTTAGCTGAATTAAGAGTCATAATGCTAAGCATTTTGGTAGGAATATTGGCATCATTTGCAACTATTATAGCATTATTCTGAGAAGTTCGCCCCTCTTCATTATCCATCACAAGGCTTATATGTTCAAGAAATGTAGAGAAACCCTCAAATTCTTCTATAGCAGAAACAAGCTCTTTAAGATTCTCTAGTCTTCCAGGTGATTGTGGTGATTTATCATGTAACCACATATCCGTATAACCAGATTCATCAAGTATAATTTTTAGAAGTTCCCAATGAGTATGGGACTTAATAAGAGATCGCCAGCGATTAAAATCTTCTAATAATTTAGCAAGTGAATTTCTTGCTTTTTTACTTAGGTCATCTGTCTGGACTAAAAGTTGTGCTGAAGCATTAAGTGAAATATTTTTAGCTCGCGAAATCTGATGAATAATTTGTAGACTAGCATCTCCTAGGCCTCGCTTTGGAACGTTTATTATTCTTTCGAATGCTAAATCATCGTCTGGTTGAACAAGCATTCTGATATAAGCAATTGCATCTCTGATTTCTTGGCGTTCATAAAAACGTGGTCCACCGATTACTCGATAGGGTATTCCAATACTTAGAAAACGTTCTTCAAAAGCTCGAGTTTGAAATGATGCTCTTACAAGGATTGCAATTTCTTCAAGACATTGGCCTTCCTCTTGGAGAATTTCTATTTCATTTCCAATCAATCTTGCTTCTTCCTCTCCATCCCACGTACCAGTTATGCTAATAGGCAAACCTTGATCTCCCTTTGTCCATAGGGTTTTCCCGAGTCTACCTGAGTTTTTTCCAATTAGTCCTGAGGCAGCTTCAAGAATGTTTCCGCTGGAACGATAATTACGTTCAAGGCGAATTACTTTTGCTCCTGAGAAATCTTTTTCAAACCTTAGTATATTTCCAACTTCTGCACCTCGCCAACCATATATAGATTGATCGTCATCTCCTACACAGCATATATTTTGATCTTCTGTAGCAGCCAAAAGTCGTAACCATAGATATTGGGCTACATTTGTATCCTGATATTCGTCAACCAATATATATTTGAAACGTTTCTGATAGGAAGACAAAAGATCGGGATTACTTTTAAATATTGTAATGCAGTGGGCTAGTAAATCACCAAAATCTGCAGCATTAAGAATCTCAAGCCGTTTTTGATAATCTAAAAATATTGAAGGTGCTTCACCGTTTGCAAATTCACCTTTATCAAGAATCTCAATTCTTTCAATGTTATTTGATGATAGACCTTGATCTTTCCAGCGTTGAATCATTGTGCATAAAGTGCGTGCTGGCCAGCGTTTATCATCGATATTTCGAGATTTTAAAAGTTGCTTCAATAATCTTGTTTGATCGTCGGTATCCAGAATTGTAAAGTCAGATCTAAGGCCAACTAGCTCGGCATTTTGACGTAGAATACGAGCAGCTATTGAATGAAAAGTTCCCAACCATAAACCATCTGCAGGTCTTCCTAAAAGTTCGGCAACGCGTTCAACCATTTGACGGGCTGCTTTGTTAGTAAAAGTAACAGCAAGAACTTCTGAGGGTCTTGCGCGGTTAGTATGAATTATATGCGAAAGCCTAGTAGTAAGAACTCTAGTTTTACCTGTTCCTGCTCCAGCAAGAACTAGTAACGGGCCTTCAGTCTCTTCAACTGCACTAAGTTGTTCAGAGTTTAAGTTTTGTAAATAAGGTTGTTGCCGTTTGGCCAACATTGAGACAGTTTTGCTTTCTGTAGAAACTGTTTTTGATACTTTTAGAGGGTCTGACATATAAATAACCAAAAAAGTTTTTCATTTTCTATATGATTCATTTTCAACAATAAGCTACTAAATTAACTCTAGTAAATTATAGCTCATGGTAATTGTATTATTTTTAATACATTAGATGCGATTCGTTCGTTTTTGTAATATAAAAAATCCAAATTCCAGAAAAATTGGGGTTTTATAACTGTAGTTATAGATTAACTAAATGTTATTTAAAATTATGCTTCGGGGTATATTTCAAGAAATTCATCTAAAACCAAAATAATAAACAATTTGTAAAATTTTTATATAAATCTAATTGTTTGAGAAATTTAGTAATAGAAATAAAACTAAAATATTCATTGTTTAACTAATTTAGGTTTTTTCATAGTTTCCAAAACCTCGTTAGTGAAAGATATTAAAACTTATGGGACCTGATTATATTTTTGTACTCGCACTAGTGTGCTTCTTGTCGGTTATTCAATCTATCTTTGGATTGGGAATACTTGTTTTTGGTACTCCAACGCTCTTATTAGCAGGTTATGATTTTATCAGTGCTATAGGATATTTAGTCCCTGCTTCTTTCGTTATTTCTTTGCTTCAGGTGATCAATAATCGTTCCAGTCAAAAGAAAATATCGTGGCATCTATATGCAATTTGTCTGCCTGCTATAGGAATTGGTTTGTGGATTGTTCAGGGGACGGATATGGGTTCATGGTTACATTATTTGATAGGAGTGACACTAATAATTGCAGCAACCTTAAGGTTAAAAGGGAGTCCGCCAATGGCTTTATCTTCTTTTTTACAAACATATTCGCCAGCTTACCATTTCGTTATGGGGATGGTCCACGGGCTCACTAACCTTGGAGGTGCATTATTAACCATTTTAGCAAGTAATGTGCACAAAGATAAAGAGGATGTTCGACGAACGGTCGCCCATTATTACCTAGCTTTTGTCATCATCCAGATATTACTGCTTGTTATTTTGTTTGAACAAGGAGAAGAGTTGCTAAATAATTTGCCAATTGCGTTAGCAGCAGGTGCTATTTTTCTGCTCGTAGGTAATAGGTTATTTCTGAAAACTTCAAATCCATTTTATCACCATGGTCTTACAGCATTAACATTTGCCTATGGTATAGCAGTATTAGTTGCAATTTAGTATAAATTAGTCACAAAGTTGGCGAACAACAAAAACACGGATTGCTGACGACAAGTTGCCACGAGAGTTTTGATCTATATTAGAGATTAAATTGCTTACTTTTGTATTCTCTTTTTCAGCTATTTCCTTCAATTTATACCAGAATATTGGCTCTAAAGAGACTGAAGTTTTATGACCATCAATTAAAACCGAAAATTTCTTTATTCCATTAATCATTTTAATATATCTAACTATTAGAGGGACCAACCATTTTCTTAGGATTTACTAATTGGTCAAATTCATCCTCTGAGAGATAACCTAAAATTGATGCTGCTTCTTTCAAAGTAGTCCCATCTTTAAAAGCCTTTTTTGCAACTTGTGCTGCATTATCATAGCCAATACGTGGATTTAAAGCAGTCACAAGCATTAAAGATCCATATAATAAATCATCAATCCTATCATAATTTGGTTCTATTCCATTAATACAGTTCTCAGTAAAGCTTCTAGAACCATCAGTAAGTAATGTTATTGATTGGAGTAAATTAAATATCATCACTGGCTTAAATACATTCAGTTCAAAATGTCCGCTAGCACCAGCAATAGTTATTGCCGTATGATTTCCAAATACCTGAGTGCAAACCATGGTAAGTGCCTCGGATTGAGTAGGGTTAACTTTCCCCGGCATTATTGATGAGCCGGGTTCATTTATTGGTAGGTTTAACTCTCCAATACCACATCGGGGGCCTGATCCTAACAAGCGGATATCATTTGCAATTTTCATAAGACTAGTAGCTAGAACATTTAGAGCCCCAGATGTTTCTACAAGGGCATCATGCGCAGCCAAAGCTTCAAATTTATTTTCAGCAGTTTTAAAGTTAATTTTTGTGATATTTTTTACTTCGTTAGTAAAATCTTTATCAAAACCTATCTTTGTATTTAATCCGGTTCCAACTGCCGTGCCCCCCTGAGCCAACTGAAGTAAACGTGGTAAGGCATTTTTTATACGCTGGATGCCATATTTTATTTGGGTGGCATATGCTGAGAACTCCTGTCCTAAACTTAAGGGGGTTGCGTCCTGTAAATGCGTTCTCCCAATTTTAATAATTGTCTTCCATTCCTTACTTTTCATTTCAAGTATTGTTTTCATATTTTCTAGTGATGGAATTAGTTCATTAACTATTTGATTAGCAGCAGCAATATGCATTGCAGTTGGAAAGGTGTCATTGGAAGATTGACCTCTATTAACGTGATCATTTGGGTGAACGATTTCTTTGCTGCCTAAGGGGTGTCCCAATATCTCACAGGCTCTATTTGCAATGACTTCATTTGCGTTCATGTTTGATTGAGTTCCAGAACCTGTTTGCCAAACTACTAAAGGGAAGTGATCACTCAACTTTCCAGAGATTACCTCATCAGCTGCTTTTAAAATAGCTTTTCCAATTTTTGGATCTAAATAACCATTATCTATATTTACCTTAGCTGCTGCCCTTTTTACTATTCCAAGAGCACGAATCATCTGCTCAGGCATTCTCTCATCGCCAATTTTAAAATTTTTGATACTTCGTTGTGTTTGAGCCCCCCAATAACGGTCTGCTAAAACATTTATTTTTCCCAAAGAGTCTGTTTCAACTCGCTTTAAAGGCATGTTCTTTCTTGTAGCTTTAGGAGATTTATTGTTTTTAATATTTTTTGTCATTTTATATACCCTTAAGATTTTTTCACGCCCACCAATATAATATTTTAGACCCAAAGTTTTGGAAATTTTTTTAAGTTTTAACTTTTAGTTAACCCTGCTTGCTATAAAAAATGGTTTTTCTATTTACTTGTTTCTATATGCATCAATGTTTAGAAATGATCTAGAGTTATTATTACAGCAAAAATGACAAAAATTAATGCAGTTATTATAGATAAAAATTTTTGTACCTGAGGCTGAATTAGAAATTTACGGAAGTAGTCAGCTAAAAATATTATTGAAACCTGAAAAACAGAATTTATGAAAATCATTGTTGCAGCAAAAATCGCAAATTGTGAATAAATTGGGCCTTTGTCTAGAGCTATGAATCCAGGCATTATTGCAATGAAGAGCAAAATGACCTTAGGATTTAGTATATTTGTTAAAATTGCACTAACAGCAGCATTTCTATAATAAATTCCCGAGTTGCTAGGAGACAAATTATTGGTAGATTTTTTATTGAAGATATTTTTTACTTCTTGGGCCGCTAAGATTAATAGGTAGAGTGCACCTAAAACAGTAATTATTTGAAGGGCAATAGGAATTTTCTCAATAATTATAGATAGACCAAGAACTGCAAATATACCGTGGAGAACTAGTCCTATTTGAACACCAATTGTAGCGGCAAGTCCAACTTTATAACCGGATCCGAGAGTATACCTGACAATTATAAGAGTATCTGGCCCAGGTGATAAAATAGCAATGGTGGCTAAGATAATGAAACTAAAATAAAGCCCAATTTCAATTGGCATAAGGGTTACTTTTTTCTAAAAGAATCCAAGCTTACAACACGATTTATATCTGAAGGTGTTTCATTTTCTTCTTCTTGAATTTTCTCTTCATTTATGTCCTCGTCTTTCTTAGTATTAGTGTCCTCATCAATTTTTTTGTTTATTTCATTGTGGTCTGGTATGTCTTTTGATGTTTTTTCTAATTCATGATTAGTAAACTGAAGACCAAATTTAACTCCAGGATCAGCAAATCGTGTAAGGGCAGAAAAAGGTACCGTTAGTTTTTCACGCTTTTTATTAAAACTTAAAATTATCGAGAAATAATCTTTATGAACTTCTAAACCCCAGAATTGGTGTTGAATAACTATAGTCAGTTCCTCTGGATAACTCTGGGCTAGATTTTCTGGAATTTCTACGCCCTTAAACTTGGTTAGAAAAGATATATACAAATGATGATGGCTAATAAGTCCTTCTGTCTGAACTTTTTTAAGTGTTCTAATTACTACTTCACGTAATGCTTCATCCATTAATTTGTCATAACCTATATGATCTTCAATCACGATTTTAAATCCTATTCATAGAAAGTTCTCTAAATTCATCAAGCGAGGGGCTTCTGTTGCCCGGTGCCCCCCAAACCGCGCTTACCTAAATTATTTAGGCAGCGATTGCGATTTCATTATCGTTCGCAACTACGAATGTGGCCCGATAACAGTGGTGCCATGCCGGGCAAAAACTACGTCTTTACTACGCACGTCGATCCTGGTTCGCCCCCATAATTTACAGTCCCTAAAGGGTTCTTTTGGTGGAGGCGCCGGGCACTGCCCCCGGGTCCGCTACGCCTATTTCACGGAGCGTTTATCGCCATAGTCGGAAATCCGACAGACCCAATATACTTCTGAATTAACATTCAATAAAGCATCAGTGTGTTTATTTATGAATTTTTTTTTACTAATGTTGGTAGTAAGAGCAACTGCACGTTACACTATATTTTATGAAACTTGATTCGAAACAGCAACAAGCTATAGATAATCTTCGCTCAAAAGCGTCAGAAACTCGTCGTGTATCGGTCAGTGCGATTGAAGAAATATTGTATAAACCCTATCCATTGCTAGATCATGGATTCATAAGAGTAGTGGATTATATGGGTGATGATTCTGCAATTGTACAGGCTGCAAGGGTGTCATATGGTAAAGGTACAAGGCAGGTTTCTGAAGATCGTGGGTTAATTAGATATTTGATGCGTCACCACCACACAACTCCTTTTGAAATGTGTGAAATTAAATATCATATCAAATTACCAATTTTTGTAGCACGTCAATGGATTCGTCATAGGACAGCAAATGTAAATGAATATTCTGCTAGGTATTCCATACTTGATAAGGAATTTTATATTCCTGATCCAGAGCATTTAGCTGCTCAATCTTTTGATAATCGACAGGGGCGCGGAACGGTTTTGTCAGGATCTGAGGCTCAAAAAGTTCTAAATATTCTTACAACCGATGCATCAAACGTATACGACCACTATGAAGAAATGTTAAATGAGGGACAAGATGGAAAAATTATAGATCAGTCTAACTCAGGTTTGGCACGAGAACTTGCAAGAATGAACCTTACACTAAATTATTACACACAATGGTATTGGAAAACAGACCTGCACAATCTATTTAACTTTTTATCATTACGTGCAGATTCGCATGCTCAATATGAAATTCGAGTCTATGCGGATGCCATGTTTGATACCGTTAAACGTTGGGTTCCAACAGCTGCGGAGGCATTTTCTGACTATCGTATTGGTGGGATGAATCTATCAGCAGCTGGCTTGGAGATAGTCAGAAAAATGTTGAAAGGAATAGAAGTTGATCAATCCAACAGTGGTCTTTCAGCTAGGGAGTGGAGCGAATTAATGGAGGGTTTAGACCAAGATAAAAGTGATTAGAACTTAAGAAGAATTATTTGCCATGTAATCTTGAGTATCTATTTATATAAATATGTTAATCAGTTTTAAATATTTATGTCTATTTACATAATTTTTATTGGCGGTGGTTGATGATGCCCAGATGCTGTCGCGGATGCAACAATCTGGGCAACTTTACTTGCAATTCTTCTATATGTTAATGAATGTTCACTATCTGGTTGGCCATACGTTATTGGTATCCCTTCGTCAGAGGTCTTTCTTATTAATATATCAAGAGGTATTTCACCGAGAAATTCAACCCCCATTTCATCGGCGGTTGATTTTGCTCCTCCATGATTGAAAATATTTGACCTAGTATTACACTTGGGGCATGTAAAATAACTCATATTTTCAATTATTCCAAATACTGGAACATCTACTTTATGGAACATGTTTATACCTCTTCGTGCATCAAGAAGAGCAATGTCTTGAGGAGTTGAAACAATGACAGCACCAGTGAGAGCAACTCGCTGTGAGAGAGTTAACTGAGCATCACCTGTTCCTGGAGGAAGGTCGCAGACTAAAATGTCAAGGTTACCCCATTCAACATCTTTAAGCATTTGCTCAATCGCACCCATTACCATTGGACCACGCCATATCATAGGTGATTCTTCGTCAATCAGAAAACCTATAGACATGCATTTTATTCCGAAAGCCTCCATAGGTTTCAGGCGATTGGGTGGTATGATTTCTGGCTTGCCATTAAGACCAAGTAATTTTGGGGCAGAGGGTCCATAAATATCACAATCTAAGATTCCTACTTTGTTACCTTCCTTGGCAAGTGCAATTGCGAGATTTACAGCAGTTGTGGATTTACCAACCCCGCCTTTTGCTGAGGCAACGGCAATTATTGACTCTATTCCTGGAATTTCCCTAGGTTTTTTTTGGTTTGAATTTGTTTGGCCTTGATTTTCGGGTTCTCCATTTTGCTTCATTTGCTCAGAATTACGTTGTGAGGTATTATTTTTGATTTCTGCGGTAAGAACTGCTGTTACAGAAAGTACACCTGGTATTTCATTTACTGCTTTTTCACACGCTTTACGTATAGGTTCTTTCTCAGAACCCTGATTTGAGCCTACTTCAATTGTAAAGCCAACATTTCCATCTTTTATGACTAATCCTTTTACCATTCCCAAATCGACAACGTTTTGACCCAATTCTGGGTCAATTATTTTTGTTAAGGCAGTTAATATACTGTTCTTGGTTATATTGGTCATAGTAATTTATACCTTTAATCTCTTGAAGACTTGTTATGTAGATGCCATATCTAAATCAGGATTTTTTAAAACAACATTTACTTTACCTACTATGGTGACATATAAGGCATATATGATGAATAATAAAATCCATAAAAGTTTAAAATGAAAATAAACCCTAGCTTATTGATTTATAAATTACTAAAAGGAATTTTTAATGCCTTGGTCTGATGACAATGGAAGAGATCAGGGACCTTGGGGTCGTAATCGGGGTAATTCTAATGGATCTCAGGGTGGCGGATCTTCAAATGGATCTCAACCAGAATTAGAAGAAATAATTAGACGTGGTCAGGATAAGTTTAAATCTTGGTCTCCAAAGTTCCGTGGTGCACGTGGTATAATTCTCATAGTAATAATTGCTATAGGAATTTGGCTAGCTACAGGTTTCTATCGTGTGCAGCCTGATGAACAAGGAATAGTCTTACGTTTCGGTGAATGGATAAAAACTACTCAACCAGGTTTAAATTATCATCTACCTGCTCCGTTTGAAACTGCCTTTACACCAAAAGTTACCCGTGTAAATCGAGCTGAAATAGGATATCGAACAATATCAGATTCACGTGGTTCTGCTTTCCCAAGAAGTGTGGCAAATGAAAGCCTTATGCTTACTGGTGATGAGAATATTATTGATGTTAAATTCACCGTTTTTTGGAAAATAGACGATGCTGGAAAATATCTTTTTAATATTCGTTCTCCAGACAGAACCGTAAAAGATATTGCAGAAAGTGCAATGCGAGAGGTTATTGGTAAGACTAACCTTCAATCAGCTCTAGCTGAGGGTAGACAGCCGTTAGCACAGGCAACTCATGAATTGACCCAGCAAATTTTGAATGAGTACGATTCTGGAATATTAATAACTCAAGTTGAACCACAAAGTATCGACCCACCTGATGCAGTAATTGCCTCATTTAGAGATGTTCAGGCAGCTCGAGCTGATCAAGAAAGACTTAAAGAAGAGGCTGAACGTCACAGAAATACTGTAGTTCCTGAAGCACAAGGCCGTGCTGCTGCGATCTTGGAGGAAGCCCGAACTTATCGTGCACAAGTAGTAAACCAAGCCATCGGTCAAGCCAGAAGGTTTGTAGCTGTATATAATGAATATCGACAAGCAAAAGATGTAACTAAGAGACGAATATATTTGGAAACAATGGAAAGTTTGTTATCAGGAATGAATAAAGTCGTTATTGGAAATGGTGCAGGTGGGCAAGGAGTTATCCCATATCTTCCTCTTCCAGAACTTCAAAGAAGTAACAAACAGCAATCTCTTGAGCAGGGGAATCGCTAGAATATGAGTGGTCGTGCAAAACTAATTATAGTAGGAATAATTTGTGTTGTGGCACTAATCGTTGTGTTGTCTTCAACCTATAAAACATCAGAGACCGAACAGACAATCTTACTTCAGTTTGGTGACCCCCTAAAAGTAGTAAATCAGTGGGGAGAAGATGAGCCTGGATTAAGGCTAAAAACACCCTTTGTACAAAATGTTGAGTATTTTGAGAAAAGGATTGTAGATTATGACGCACCACCCGAGGAGATAATCTTAGGAGATAAGAAGAGATTAGTAGTAGATGCTTTTATTAGATATAGAATAATTGATCCTCTTAAATATTTTCAAACTGTAGGCTCAGAAGGTGTAGCTCGTAGTCGTCTAGGTGCAATATTAAATGCCGCGACAAGAGAGGTTATGGGAAGAGTTGACCTTGTAACAGTCTTATCAGGAGAAAGAGCATCTCTGATGACTCAAATACGGGATCAAGTAAATCGGCAATCAGCTAAATTTGGAATGGACGTTATTGATGTAAGAATTAGGCGAGCCGATCTTCCAGATGAAAATAGTCAAGCGGTTTATGCTCGTATGAGTGCCGAACGTGCACAACAAGCCCAAGAATTCCGGTCGACGGGTGAAGCAGAAAAAAAACGAATCGTATCTCAAGCAGATCGTGAAGCAGCTATAATCTTAGCTGAGGCTAATCGTAATTCAGAAATTATTCGTGGACAGGGAGATGCTTTGGCGGCAAGGATATTTGCACAAGCGGTTGGAAGGGATCCAGAGTTTTATGCGTTTTACAGATCAATGCAGGCATTGACTGAAGCCTTGGGTGAATCTGACACAACAATGGTTTTATCTCCTGATAGTGAGCTATTTGCATATTTTGGCACAGTAGGGGAGATTGGTGTTGATGAGACAGCAGACTCTCAAGCTGTTAGTGGTCTTGATGCTGACGATATAATGCGAATGATCGGTGAAATTGGAATTAAAGCTACCGAATTGGACTTAGATTTAGAAGAGCTAAAACGTGACGCAAGTGCTAACGCTCAAGACGCTAAATAAATTAGACAAATATTTATATATTTATAATAGTTCTTCTGGCTAAATGTAATACTTAATACATTTTACACTTGCTAATATTTACTGCCTTTTTCATTTAAGCCCGTATCAAAGAATAAAATAAAATGGCTAAAAAAATTTTTTTTAATGTCTATGCACCATTTAATGGTCTGGTAGCAAATCATGATTTTGCTGGCAAAATAATTTCTCCTCCCTACGATGTTCTAAGTCGAGAAGAAGCAAAAATTCTTGCAAAGGACAATCCTTATTCTTTTTTGCGTATTAGTCGTGCAGAAATTGATTTTCCTGATTCTGTGAGTGCCAGTGAAAAAATTGTATATGAACGTGCGGCCGAAAATTTCAAAAAATTGATAAATAATAGATCAATTATTGAAGACGAAAAGGCGGCTTTTTATATATGGAAGCTTCAAAAGGATGATCATTTTCAAACGGGTGTGATTTCTGCATGTTCAGTATTAGCTTATGAGTCAGGCGAAGTAATAAGGCACGAACATACTCGTCCTGAAAAAGAAGATGATCGGGTGAAACATCTAGAGTCTTTATCTGCCGCAACGGGGCCAACACTTCTTACTTACAGACGGGACCCTATTTTATCTGACTTAGTTACCAAACTCTCCCTTGGAATACCAATAATAGACGTTCATGATATTTATAAAGTTCGCCATACAATATGGAGGATTTGTTCTGAAAATTACGTTGATGAATTAGGTTTAGCTTTAAATCAAATAAAAAAATCTTACATCGCTGACGGTCATCATCGAACTGCTGCGAGTTATCGTTTAGCAAGAGATAAAAAAATGACTGACGGCAGGTTTCTTGCTGCTCTTTTCCCAAGTGACCAGCTGCTTGTTCTAGATTATAATCGTGTTGTGAGGGATCTCAATGGATTATCATCCCGAGAATTTCTGAGCAAATTAAGCACAAGTTTTAATGTATCAGTTCTAGAAACCCCGGCAAAACCTCTTTTGCGAGGCAACTTTACGCTTTACATGGATGGTTATTGGTATTCTTTATCTTATCGAGACAAGTCTAGAATCAAAGGCGAGCATCCGGATAATTTAGATGTGTCCTTATTAAATTATAAAATACTTGAGCCTTTACTTGGTATTGAAAACCTCAGAACTAATCCAAGAGTGGAATTCATAGGTGGTGCACGAGGTTTGGAAGGACTTAAAAGTTTTGTAGATGAAAATCATTGGGCAGCTGCATTTGCATTATACCCAACTTCAGTTGATGAACTAATGAATATTGCTGATACAGGGGAAATCATGCCTCCAAAATCTACGTGGTTTGAGCCAAAGCTTGCTGATGGCCTGATTTCGCTTCCTTTAGATTTTACTAACTAATTCAGAATTTTTTTAGGCTATGCCGAAACATTATTCATCTAAGAATTTTGGAACTTATCAAACACTATTTATTTGTGGCCCGACAGGTAGTGGTAAATCTTCTTTGGCAATTAGAATTGCCCAAGAAATAAATGGGACAATTATAAATGCTGACAGCATGCAGGTATTTCGAGGTCTAGAAATTCTTACTTCATGTCCTAGTAAAAACGATAAAAATATAGTTCCTCACAAACTTTATAACTTTGTTGACCCCAATCATCACTTTTCCGTTGGCATTTGGTTGTCTGAGGCTATAGAAGTTGCTCAAGAAGCAAGGAACTTAGGTAAAGTACCAATTTTTGTTGGTGGTACCGGTTTATATTTTCGAGCTTTGTTAAACGGGCTTGCCACCATACCAAAAATAGATGACATAACACGTTCTGATACAAGAATTCTTTTCGAAACCTTGGGTAGAGAAGCTTTCTGTGCACACCTAGCAGAACTTGACCCAGTTGGAATAAAAAGAATTAATATAGCTGATACCCAACGGTTGCTGAGATTATACGAAGTTGTTATTAGTACTGGAAAAACCTTGCAGGAGTGGCAAAATCTTGAGCCGAACAAAAAACAAAATAGTCTAGGTAAAATAATCAAATTAATTTTATCACCTGAGAGAAATGAATTATATGATGCTATCAATAATCGTTTAGAGAAAATGATAGAAATTGGTTTATTAGAGGAATTAAAAATTTTTTTGGAAGATAAAGTTTATAACTATAGTCAGGCACAAAAAGCACTGGGGGTAAAAGAATTTAGCGATTATCTTGATGGTAAAATAGAATTGTGTACTGCGATTACTTCATCACAACTAAGGACACGTCATTTTGCAAAAAGGCAACTTACATGGTTTCGTAATCAAATGCCCTCAGCTTTATGGCTTAATGGCTTTGGAAATGATGTCATTGAAAGTGCTTTGAATTATATTAACAAGTGCAATCAGGTTGACCAGATTTAGTCAAAGGATTAGTTTGCATCGCCTTATAGAGTAACATTACCTGTTAAAATTACATTAAGACTATCTATTGAATAGAAATTTTTATAGAGCACCAAATAGTATGAGGATATAGTTGTGAGTAGGAAGGCAAAATATAATTCAAAATCATCTAATATGACAGGTGCTGAGATGTTAGTCCAATGTCTCGCAGATTTAGGTGTGGATACAGTGTTTGGATATCCAGGAGGGGCTGTACTTCCAATATATGATGCTATATTTAAGCAAAACCAAGTAAGACATATATTAGTCAGGCATGAACAAGGTGCTGTTCATGCAGCTGAAGGGTATGCACGATCAACTGGAAAAGTAGGTGTGGTCTTAGTTACTTCTGGCCCCGGTGCTACAAACAGTGTCACAGGACTTACAGATGCAATGATGGATAGTGTGCCAATAGTTTGTCTAACAGGACAGGTTCCAACTCATATGATTGGTAACGATGCTTTTCAGGAGGCTGATACTGTTGGAATTACACGACCCTGTACTAAACATAACTATCTTGTCAGGTCAGTCGATGTATTGTGTAAAACTATTCAAGATGCCTTTTATATTGCTAAGGCGGGGCGTCCCGGTCCTGTAGTAGTTGATCTGCCAAAAGATATTGTTATGTCCGAGGGTAAATATGATAAAGCTGGCAGTTCCTTTAATAATAGCAAACATCTCAGCTATAACCCCCAAATCGAGCCTGATCCTTCAGCTATCTCACGAGCTATAGAAGCAATGCAAAAGGCTGAACGCCCAATACTCTATACAGGGGGAGGTATTATAAATTCAGGACCAGAAGCTTCAGTTTTGCTTCGTGAATTAGCACACAAAACAGGTTTTCCTATAACAAACACACTAATGGGACTTGGTAGTTTTCCGGCATCAGATTCTCAATTCCTTGGTATGTTAGGTATGCACGGCACATATGAAGCAAACATGGCAATGGCGGAGTGCGATGTGATGGTATGCATTGGAGCTCGTTTTGATGATCGTGTTACAGGTAAACTTTCTGACTTTTCAACAGGGTCATATAAGATACATGCGGATATTGATCCGTCTTCAATTAATAAAAATGTTTCTGTTGATGTGCCAATAATAGGAGATTCTGTCAGGATAATAAGTGCTATGCTTGAAGCTTGGAAGACACAAGGTAACAAACCAAATATGAGTAGAAGTAGTCCTTGGTGGAAGAAAATAGAAAAATGGCGCTCAAGGGAATGTTTATATTATAAGCAAAGTGATGAGGTTATTAAGCCGCAATATGCCATCCAGAGACTTCATGAATTGACAAAGAATAAGGATGTATATTTTACCACTGAGGTTGGCCAACATCAGATGTGGGCTGCTCAGTATCTACGTTTTGATGAACCTAACCGCTGGATGACGTCAGGCGGCCTTGGAACTATGGGCTATGGGTTCCCTGCAGCAATGGGAGTTCAGGTAGCACATCCTAATTCTTTGGTGATTGATGTGGCAGGAGAAGCATCACTACTGATGGTAATTCAAGAGCTGTCAACGCTCATGCAGCATCGATTGCCAGTAAAGGTTTTTCTTCTCAACAATGAATACATGGGAATGGTTCGACAGTGGCAAGAGTTGTTTCATGGAGGCAGGTACTCTGAGAGCTATATGGATTCGCTCCCAGATTTTGTCAAATTAGCTGAAAGTTTTGGAGCGAGAGGACTGCGAGCATCAAAGCCTGCTGATGTTGATAAAGTAATACTGGAGATGATAGACACGGATGGACCTGTGATTGCTGATATTTTGGTGGATAAGGAAACTAATGTTTATCCTATGATACCATCAGGTGCAGCTCATTATGAAATGAAACTGGGACCAGATCATGGTGAATCGGAAGAATCTGCAGATGGTGGAATGGCATCAGTTTGAACAAGCATGATCCCAAGATTTAATTATTGTTTTTTGATTTTGTTTTAGCAATAGGTGGTGTGATGTCAGAAAAAATTGAACGACACACAATGTCAGTTTTAGTTGAAAATGAGCCTGGTGTTCTCGCACGAGTAATAGGCCTTTTTGCAGGCAGAGGATACAATATTGAAAGCCTTACTGTGGCAGAGGTTGATGTTGTGGAAAATCTCAGCCGTGTTAATCTCGTAACAACTGGGTCACCTATGATAATAGAGCAAATAAAAAATCAATTAGATCGTTTGGTTCCAGTTCGTACAGTATCTGACCTTACTGCCGAAGGTTCTTATGTGGAGCGAGAATTAGCGTTGATAAAGGTGGTTTCTATAGGCGAAAAAAGAGTCGAGTCACTTCGGATAGCTGATATATTTCGTGCACATGTGGTTGACAGTGAAAATGATAGTTTTGTATTTGAAATGACTGGAAAGCCATCAAAAATTGATGCATTCGTTAGATTAATGGAGCCTTTAGGGCTCACAGAAATTTCACGTACAGGTGTTTCTGCCATGTTACGGGGTAAGCGTTCGCTCTGATAATTTATTAGAACAACCCATTAGAAGGTCTTAATGTTTAGATAAGATAAAATTAAATGAAAAGGATTTATTATGCGTGTTTACTATGATCGTGATGCAGACTTAAACCTGATAAAAAGTAAAAAGGTAGTAATTTTAGGATATGGTAGCCAAGGCTTTGCTCACGCTAACAATCTAAAAGATAGTGGGGTGTCAGAAGTTGCTGTCGGCCTCCGGTCAGACTCTAATTCGGTTGCTAAGGCCGAAAGTGCAGGTCTGAAAGTTCTAAGCATGGATGATGCTGCAAAATGGGCTGATGTAGTAATGATGTTAACACCAGATGAACTTCAACGTGACATTTGGAATATAAATTTGCGGGAAAATATGAAGCAAGGTGCTGCCTTAGCATTTGCCCATGGTTTAAATGTGCATTACAACCTTATTGAGCCAAGATCAGATTTAGATGTTTTTATGGTTGCACCTAAAGGTCCTGGTCATACTGTTCGTTCTGAGTATGAACGAGGTGCTGGCGTTCCATGTTTGCTAGCTGTTGCACAAGATGCTTCAAGCAATGCATCTGAGATTGGCCTTTCATACGCTGCAGCAATAGGTGGTGGTCGTTCTGGAATTATAGAAACAACATTCCGAGAAGAAGTCGAAACGGACTTGTTTGGGGAGCAGGTGGTTCTGTGTGGAGGCCTTACTTCACTTATAACAGAGGCATGGGAGACATTGGTCGAAGCGGGATACGCTCCTGAAATGGCATATTTTGAAACTCTTCATGAAGTAAAATTAATAGTAGACCTTATTTATGAAGGGGGCATTGCAAATATGCGCTATTCAATTTCAAATACTGCTGAGTATGGTGATTACACAAGAGGTAGTAGAATCATAGATTCTCGTACAAAAAAACGTATGCGTGAAATTTTAAGTGAAATTCAGTCTGGTCAATTTGTAACAGAATGGATGTCTGAAAACGGAGCTGGTCAACCGAGCTTTAAAGCTATGAGGCGTCGTGGAGCTGAGCATCCTATAGAGGCAGTGGGTGAGAAGCTTAGGGGGATGATGCCTTGGATTGGAGAAAACCGCTTGGTAGATAAATCAAAAAATTGATATTTTTAGGGGTAGGTAATTTATAAGTTTTTTAAACATCAGGGATAACTTGATGGCTTTTAAATTTATGCGAAGAGGGCACTCTGTCTCAGTAATTTTTGGCATAAGCTGTGCACTAATAGCAGTAGTCATCTGGGGTGGTTGGATTGTTTACACACGCCACTCAGTGTTAAGTTATCTATCCCCATTAGACGTTGGTTTATTAAGATTTGGAACTCCAGCAGTACTCTTAGCCCCTATATGGATCAAATCAGGTCTAATTCCATCAGGAGTACCAAAGCGTGTTTTATTTCCATTACTTGCGGGGTCTGGAGCTTTTTTTTCGTTATCAATTTCAAACGGTATGACCTTTGCACCTGCTGCACATACTGGTGCTTTGGTTCCTGGAACAATCCCATTATGGGCAGCAGCCATTGGTTTTTTCATATTTAAGGAACATTTTAACCGTGTTCGTTTGCTTGGCCTGTTGGTTATGTTTTTTGGTGCTCTACTTCTGGGGGGTGCTTCAGCAATATTTGATTCTATTACTGAAGGTGCTTGGAGGGGTCACTTACTTTTTCTTTTTTCTGCATTTATGTGGGCATGTTATGCACATGCATTTGTGCGTTCGGGATTAAGTGCTATACAAGCTGTAGCAGTATCAAGTGTATGGTCAGCTATTGTGCATGCTATACTGGCTCTATCTTTTGGATCCTCTTTGCCAAGTATTGAGACTGATTTACTCTTGTGGCAAATTCTTGTTCAAGGCCTGCTTTCTGGAGTGATTGCTTTCATCACATTCTCAATAGCTGTAAAACGACTGGGTCCCACTCGTGCTGCTGGTTTTACGTCTTTGGTTCCTGCAATAGCAGCTATAGGTGGTTTTTTTGCTATAGGAGAACCTTTAGGAATAATAGAAATAATAGCTATTATATTTGTTACTTTGGGTGTAGTTATCGCTTCTGGAGGGGTATTTCAAAAGAGTTCAGGAAGAAATCTGTTTTAGGGAATTTATAGAAAAATATGGTAAATTTAAGCAAATCAATTAACATATTGTATTTGTTTAACTTGTTTTGAGCCAATAAAAGGCGTATCTAAACTTTATCAACCAATATTACATTGGATAGTATTTAAAAGCAGTTTATATATTTGCTCTATTTATGCCTTTATTTTGGGCTAAAAGATATATGTTTAGTGTTTTTGTTATATAGAATGAGGTTGGCCGGATGTTTAGAGTAAAGCCTAATAAGGCAATCAAGATTAAAAAGAAAATTTTCTTTTTCTATAAGATTGACTCTCTATTTGCTAACCATAATCTCTGTATTTGGGATCTGCGACTTATTACCCCCAGGCCATAATTATATGCATGGTAACTGGGTGCACTAAAGTTGATAGAAACCGTAAAAACATGAGGGGTCGTAACAATGACCGTTGATACCAAAAAAGAAGAAATAGTTATTTTTGATACTACTTTACGTGATGGAGAACAATCTCCAGGTGCTTCTATGAATTTAGAGGAAAAGATACGTATTGCAGAAGTTTTGGAAGAGCTAAAAGTAGATGTAATAGAAGCAGGCTTCCCCATTGCCTCTAATGGAGATTTCGAGGCTGTTTATGGTGTTGCTCAGATAGTTAAAGAAAGCATAGTTTGTGGGCTAGCTCGAGCAGGAAAAAAGGATATTGAAAGGGCTGCAGAAGCTCTTAAACCTGCCAAAAGAGGAAGAATACATACGTTTATATCAACTAGCCCTCTACACATGAGTGTTAAACTACAAATGAAACCAGAAGATGTGCACCAAGCTGTTTTGGAAAGCGTGAGTCATGCACGTAGGTTTACTGACGATGTTGAATGGTCTTGTGAGGATGGTTCGCGAACAGAACATGATTTTTTATGTAGATGTGTAGAGAGTGCAATAAAGGCAGGCGCTAATACAATTAATATCCCAGATACTGTTGGTTATGCAGAACCCGAGGAATTTGCATCTTTAATAGCAATGCTCTTTAATCGTGTTCCAAATATTGATAGGGCAGTACTTTCCGTACATTGTCATAATGATCTTGGACTTGCTGTGGCAAACTCCCTTGCTGCAGTTGGTGCTGGGGCTCGCCAAATAGAATGTACCATAAATGGACTTGGTGAGCGTGCCGGTAATGCTGCAATGGAGGAAATTGTCATGGCACTACGTACCCGCTCTGACAGATATAATATAGGTACGGTAATTAATTCAAAAGTTATAACAAAAGCTTCAAGACTAGTGTCTCAAATTACAGGTTTTGCAATCCAGCCAAATAAGGCAATAGTCGGTGCCAATGCTTTTGCTCACGAGAGTGGTATTCATCAGGACGGGGTTTTAAAAGACGCTCAAACATATGAAATTATGACTCCAGAGTCAGTAGGGTTGGTAAAATCTACTTTAGTTATGGGAAAACATTCGGGGCGACACGCATTTAGGGAAAAACTTAGAGAGTTAGGCTACGATGAAATTGGTGATAATGCTTTTCAGGAAGCTTTTGAGCGTTTTAAAGATATGGCGGATAAGAAGAAAGATGTTTATGACGAAGATATTATAGCCTTAGTCACAGATGAAATGTCAGCTGAAAGTGAAAGAATTAGATTTTGTTCACTTGATATAGCTTGTGGTTCAAGTGGCCCGCAGAAAGCAACATTAGTTCTAGAGGTTGACGGTAAAGAGGAGACAGCAATTTCAACGGGTAATGGCCCTGTGGATGCAACTTTTAATGCAATAAAACAAATTTTTCCACATGATGCTACATTGCAACTTTATCAAGTTCATGCTGTAACAGAAGGTACGGATGCTCAGGCAACTGTTACTGTGAGATTGGAAGAGAGTGGACGTAGCTCAAACGGAAAAGGGTCAGATATTGATACAATGGTATCTTCTGCAAGAGCGTATGTTCATGCACTTAATAAATTATTAACAAAGCGTGAAAAATCTGCACCAGCTGCAGTAGCATGAATTCTATGTGGGTTCGTTTAACAGAGTTTAATGTCGGGTAGTGGATAGTTTGTTAAATTTTTGTGAAAAGGCAGGCAAATATGTTTTCTAAGTTAACAGGATTTCTCTCCGCTGACATGGCGATAGATCTGGGTACGGCCAACACTCTAGTTTATGTTCGTCAACAGGGAATTGTTTTGAACGAACCATCTGTTGTAGCAATATCAAATTATAAGGGTCGGAAGCGTGTTTTAGCTGTTGGTGAAGAAGCCAAACAAATGCTTGGCCGCACCCCAGGTAACATTGAGGCAATTCGCCCTTTAAGAGATGGTGTTATAGCTGATTTTGAAATTGCAGAGGAAATGATCAAGCACTTTATAAGGAAGGTTCATAATCGTCGCTCTTTTGCGAGTCCACAGGTCGTTATTTGTGTTCCTTCTGGGTCAACAGCCGTTGAGAGAAGAGCAATCCAAGAATCTGCTGAGAGTGCTGGAGCTAGGAGAGTCTTTTTGATTGAGGAACCAATGGCTGCAGCTATTGGAGCTCACTTGCCTGTAACAGAACCAACTGGATCAATGGTAGTTGATATTGGTGGAGGTACGACTGAAGTGGCTGTACTTTCATTAGGAGGAATAGTCTATGCACGGAGTGTACGTGTTGGTGGTGATAAGATGGATGAAAGTATTATTGCCTATGTACGTCGTACTCATAACTTACTTTTAGGTGAAAGTTCTGCTGAAAGAATCAAGCAATCAATTGGGACAGCATGCCCTCCAGAAGATGGTGATGGCGAATCATTAAATATAAAAGGTCGAGACCTAATGAATGGTGTTCCTAAGGAGATTACAATAACTCAAAGGCAGATAGCAGAAAGTTTAGCTGAGCCCGTGGGATCCATTATTGATGCAGTGAAAGTAGCACTTGAAAACACAGCTCCAGAACTTGCGGCGGACATTGTAGATAAAGGAATTGTGCTAACTGGAGGAGGAGCTCTTTTAGGCAATCTTGATTTTGTTCTAAGACATGCAACTGGTTTGCCAGTATCAATTGCTGATGAAGCTCTTTCCTGTGTAGCACTTGGCACAGGTCGTTGTTTAGAGGAAATGAAAACCCTTCAAAATGTTCTCCAAGAAGCCTTCTAGGTTATTAAATAAGTTTACTAATAGCATTATAAATCTCTTATTGGGGGGTAATTTTCGTTGAGGCCTAATAGAGGTCGAGCAATTCTTCAGGTCGTATCATTTAGAAGACTGATGAAGCGTTCAGGTTTTATTTTTTTTATTGGTCTAGCTGTTGCACTAATGATTATATCTCAGGTCGAACCAGTTTTCCTTGAAAAGAGTCGGACCAATGTAACTGACTTAGCAACGCCAGTTCTGGGTTTTTTTTCTCGCCCAGCGGCAAGTGTATCAGATGTAGCTGATAGTATTGATAGTGTTATTTTAGTTCGAGAAGAAAATGCTCGTCTCAGAAAAGAAAACGAGCGCTTATTGCAAAATAGACTATTGTTTTCTCGCTTAAAAAAAGAAAACGAATATCTTCGTGAGATGCTAAATACCGCCCCAGACCCTGATTCAGATTATGTTACGGCAAGAGTTGTAGGTGATGCAGGTGGCCCATTTGTTAGAACGCTTTTGGTTGCTGCTGGAAATAGTCAGGGAGTTGAGAAGGGGCAGGCTGTTGTGGCATCTTATGGGCTTGTTGGTAGGGTGGTTGAGGCAGGACGTAGCAGTGCAAGAGTATTGCTTATCACTGACTTAAATTCTCGTATCCCCATTGTTTTAGAGGCAAGTAGGCTCAAAGGAATTCTTGCGGGTAACAATACAGATAACCTTGTAATAGATTTCTTAAAAATAGACTCGAGTCTCAGTATTGGAGATCAGGTAGTTACTTCAGGTGAGGGAGGAGCATTCCCACCTGGAATACCTATTGGTTATGTTAAGGAGATTAGAGAAGAGATGGTTATAGTTGAGCCATGGGTTAAATTGGACAAACTAGAGTTTGTGACTGTTTTAGATTACGCGATTCCGGGGATCTTGCCTTCTACCAGTCGGGCCGGGCGTGCTTACATGATTGATTGAGAAAATAAGGACGGCTGATATGGAAACAGGATGGGTAGAACGGGGTAGTATTTATTTACGTAACTTGATGCCTTTTATGACAATTCTTATCCTTGTAATTGCTAGTGTGCTTCCATGGCATATTCCAGGCCTTGCTCCTGTGACACCTGCTTTTTCTCTAATGGCGGTATATTATTGGGCAATATATCGGCCAGAGAAACTTCCTTATATTGCTACGTTTACAGCAGGATTATTACAGGATATTTTGTCTGGTGGCCCTATTGGCATGAGTGCTCTTGTCTTGGTCTTAGTCCATGGTGTTGTTCGTAGCCAGCGGAGTTTCTTCCATGGGAAACCATTTCTTGTTATTTGGTGGGGCTTTTCAATTGTAGCTCCTGTTGCAGCTGCGGTTGGTTGGTCCGCTGCCAGTATATATTATGGTTTATTAGTACCTCCTATACCATTAATTGTGCATGTTGTTTTAACTATTTTATTATATCCTTTCATCGGTTTTGTGATGACAAAAATTCATAATACTATGTTAGCTAGGGCTTAAGAAATGGGAATTCTTGGAATGAAATCTAAGTCCAAGGCAACAAGTATTAATAAAATAGTTACGCGCCGTGCCTTTATTGTGGGTGGCTTTCAATTTGCTTTATTGGCAGGTGCTGTAGGAAGATTGTATCAACTTCAAGTTTTAGATGCTGATCGATACAAAATGTTAGCAGATGAGAATCGGATAAATTTACAACTTGTAGCTCCTTTAAGAGGAAGGATTTTTGATCGTTTTGGTCTACCTTTAGCTGAAAATAAACAAAATTATCGTTTGATTATTATTCCTGAACAAGCTGGAAATATCAAAGTCGCATTGAAAGCTCTAAGTAGGCTGTTATTGCTGAGTGAATATGAACAACAAAAAATTAAGAAAGAAGCTTTGTTAAGCAAGAATTTTTTACCTATAACTGTCCGAGAAAATTTGTCATGGCGTGAAGTAAGCCGAATTGAAGTTAGTTCACCCGAGCTTCCAGGGATAAATATAGAAGTCGGAGATAGTAGATATTATCAATTTGGTTCGCAAGCTGTACATTTGGTGGGGTATGTTGGTTTAGCAACAAAGCAAGATATAAATAAAGAAAAAGATCCTATTATATCACTACCCAGTGTTAGGGTTGGTAAAAATGGAATTGAGAAACATTTTGAGACAAAACTTCGTGGAAAAGCAGGTAGTAGACAGGTTGAAATAAATGCTTTTGGTAGAGTCATACGTGAACTCGCAAGGGATGATGGCTTGCCAGGAGACGACCATGTCCTAACCATTGATATGGGTCTCCAGTCATATGCGATGTCTACTTTAGGCGATGAAAGTGCAGGTTGTGTAGTATTAGATATTCATACTGGTGATATTTTAACTTTAATTTCTTCACCATCTTATGATCCCAATATGTTTGCCACTGGTATTAGCCAAGGTCAGTGGGATTTACTTTTAAATCACCCAAGATTTCCTTTAACAAATAAAGCAATCTCAGGACTATATCCACCCGGTTCAACATTTAAAATGATGGTTGCATTAGCGGCACTAGAAGCAAAATCTATTAATCCTAATACATCATTTTTCTGTCAAGGGCATATCACATTAGGAGATACAAAATTTCATTGTTGGCGGCGTGGAGGGCATGGGACTGTAACAATGGAGTCTGCAATTCAAAAATCTTGTGATGTATATTTTTATGAAGTTGCTAAGCTTATTGGTATAGAGAGAATAGGTGAAATGGCTCGTCGTTTTGGGCTAGGTAATTCAGTTGGAATTGAACTGCCAGGTGAGAAAGGCGGATTGGTTCCTTCTAAGGAATGGAAGCAAAGTGTACATGGTACACCATGGCAGCTTGGAGAGACACTTATAGTAGGTATTGGCCAGGGGTATTTACTTGCTACTCCTCTTCAGTTAGCTGTAATGGTTGCAAGAATAGCAAATGGTGGTGTAGCTATTTCACCAAGGTTAATTCAATCAGTGTACAGGGCAGGAAAAATTATTGAACATACTAAGAAACCTGCACAAACAATGAATATATCTCCAGCAGATTTAGCCATAATTCAAAGGGGGATGCGTCAGGTTACAAATAGTCCTGGTGGAACAGCATACAAGGCTAGGATTAAAAACTCTAAATATCTTATGGCGGGTAAGACAGGAAGTTCTCAGGTGAAGAGAATTTCAGAACTTGAACGTGAACAGGGGGGATATAAAAATGAAGATCGTCCTTGGAGAGATCGAGATCATGCGTTGTTTGTTGGATATGCACCCATTGATTCTCCTCGTTATGCTGTCGCTGTTGTAGTAGAGCATGGTGGAGCAGGTTCTTCTGTAGCTGCTCCTATGGCACGCGATATCCTAACTGAAGTTCAGCGTCGTGATCCAGCTCGTAAAGAATCTGTCAGAAAGCCTTTTGCAACTCTGCCAGATGAAATCAAAAAGAGTTACGGTTATCCAGTAGCAAAAAAATCATGAGCTTGGCAGGCAAACATATCCAGCGAGATTTAAATTTTATTGAGCGTGTCTTTAAAATTAACTGGGTTTTTATTTTCTTGATTTGTTGTCCTGCCAGCCTTGGCTTTTTGATGTTATACTCTGCTGCTGACGGAAATATTGAACCTTGGGCTAAGGCACAAATGATTCGGTTTGGAATCGGATTCTTTTTAATGCTTGGTATAGCAATTTTAGACTTTCGGATTTTGCTTAAGTTAGCTTATTGGTTTTATGGTGCTTCGATAATTCTTTTGATTGCAGTAGAGCTTTTAGGTGACACTGCTATGGGGGCTACTCGCTGGATTTCTATAGGGCAAGTTCAATTGCAACCCTCAGAATTAATGAAGATTGGCTTAATACTTGGATTAGCTAAATATTTTCATGGAATAAACTTTGAAGATATTGGAAGACTTAGAGTTTATATAATTCCCTTTTTTCTTATCTTGCTGCCAGCCGGGTTAGTTCTAAAACAGCCAGACCTTGGAACAGCAATTCTACTTATCCTAGCGGGGTCTTCAATTTTTTTCTTGGCTGGTATAAGAATATGGAAAATGGCTATTGCTTTATGCTTAGTTATAGGGATTGTCCCCGTTATATGGCAGTTTTTAAGAGATTATCAGAAAGTTCGTGTCTTAAATTTTCTTAATCCTGAGAGTGATGCACTTGGAGCAGGATATCATATTTTACAATCTAAAATAGCTTTAGGGTCAGGGGGTATTTTTGGAAAAGGGTTAATGCAAGGAAGTCAGACGCATCTAAATTTTTTGCCAGAAAAGCAGACTGATTTCATATTTACAATGCTTGCAGAAGAGCTCGGACTTGTGGGAGCACTGGGTGTGATTTTCCTTTATATGTTAATCATTAGTTATGGGATGTTTATTGGGTTAAAATCCTCCACTCAGTTTGGGAAGTTATTAGCCATGGGTATTATGGTAACATTTTTTTTATACGTCTTTGTAAATATCTCAATGGTTATGGGTATACTTCCTGTAGTTGGTGTCCCCTTACCACTAATTTCATACGGTGGTTCGGCTATGTTGACATTAATGTTAGGCTTTGGGCTAGTTTTAAATGTCTGGGTAAACAGAGAATTTAGAATTGGCAGACGCCCTAATAGCATTTTGCCGCACTCAAATATTTAATTAAATTTTTCAAACAATGTAGGTTAATATACATAGAATTGAGAAATAATATAAATTATGGAATATCAATTACAATTTTTCCTGACACAGAGTCACTTTCCAGTTTCTGATGTGCTAAGTGTATATCATTTAGGGTGTATATATTTTGATTAATAATTGGCTTTAATTTCTTTGCTTCGGCCAACGAAGCTATTTGCTCCATTATTTTGCCATGGGAATCACGGTTTATGTTGTGAAGCATAGGTATTAGCATAAATACGATATGTAGAGAGAGTCCCTTTGTTTGCATAAGTGTAAGGTCTGCATCAAATTGAGAAACAATAGAAACTACATTCCCATTAAGCTTTGATGCTGCAAAAGAATTTGAGATATTTGAACCTCCAGTAGCATCAAAAACAACATCAAAACCTTTCCCATTAGTTATAGATTGTACATATTCCTCAACCTCAATTGTATTATAATCTATTGTTTCTTTAGCCCCTAATGAAATGGCAATTTCAGATTTTTCATTATTTGAAACTGTTGTAAACACATTGGCTCCAAATGATCTCGCCAGCTGGATTGCTACGTGTCCAACCCCGCCTGCACCTCCATGAACTAAAATATTTTCATTCACCTTTAATCCGGCTCTTTTTAGACCATCCCAGGCTGTTATCGATACCAGAGGTAGAGCAGCAGCTTCTCGCATACTTAAGCATGAAGGTTTCTTTGCAAGTAAACGTTCATCTGTGGATATGAACTCTGCATAGGTTCCGCCCATACCTTTTACGCCACCTCCGCAACCAAAGACCTCATCCCCAATATTAAATTTTTTTACATTTGAACCAAGAGCGACTACTGTACCTGCGATATCACAGCCTAAAATTGCTGGTAAGTCAGGAGAAATTGGAAGACCTTTTCTTCGTATTTTCCAATCTACGGGATTTATACTTGTCGCATTTATTTGGACTAGTACTTCCCCCGCACGAGGTTCTGGTTTAGCAACTGTAGCAGTCTCAAATACATTGGGATCTCCGTATTTGTTTATTATTTGTGCTTTCATACATTTTCTCCATAAGATATTTTATTAAATAATTTATAGTTTACCCTTAAAAAAGTCTCAGAGGTCAAAATTATGGTAGATTTTTATCAGCCTGATCTTGGATCAGATCCAGACAACCCTTTTGCAAGGGATGATAAAGGAAAGTTAGTAAGATTAAGTTTTTGGTTAGATATGAGTGACCGTAATCTTACGTTAGCTATGACACAGGGTGTTGGAACCCCTTTGTCTGCAGACCAAAAACGCTCACATCTTAATGATATAGGACGTGAGCATTTGATATCAGACATTTGTGTGCAGGAGATTATTCCGCCAGACTCTGAGGCTTAGAGAATGTAATCTAATTAACATCAAGATTAAGAAAATTAGCTGGCCGGGTAATTTAGCTCAATACGAACTCCATCAGGATCTTTTAAAAATATTTGCCTTAATCCAAGATCAGGAACCAATGTGTGAAGGTGATCTATATTATCTTTCTCAAGGAAATTTTTCATTGGTTCAAATTCTTCTGATGGGCACAAAAATGCAATGTGATCAACAGCACCACCACCTAAAACGGATTTTGTATCTAAATCCATATGATCACTAAAATATGCATTTAAAGGAGCTCCTTCCCCTACTAAATGTACTACCGGAGATTCTCCGATGTAAAGCCAATAGCCGGGAAAATCAAAAGGTGGTCTGTAGCCGACTTTAAGCTTAACTATTTTCTCATAGAAATCTCTTGTTACTTCAATGTTCTTTGGTCTAATTGTAAAATGGTCTAGGGCTTTAGGTTGCATGACAGTTTCCTTTATGAAAAAGCTGGCATAACTTCTTTTGCAAATAACCGCATTGAATTAATAACATCAGCTCCACTAATACCTGGCATATGCATCCAGCATATCATTTCTGTGGGATTAAGTGCTTGCTGATATTGTTTTATTTTTTTTATGGCAAGCTCTGGTGAGCCGATAATATACCTTTCTTTAAATGTGCGATAAGCAACATCGCTTGTGTCATGTATAACAGCTCCAGAGTCATTACGTAAAACCCTATCACCTGCTGCAGAAGCAGCACCGTAAAGAACCCTATATAGATAATCAACTGCTGGACTAGCAATATTTTCTGCTTTTTCAGTAGTTTCTGCGATGAAAACTTGACGTATTATTGGTCGTTCTGGGGGCTTCCAATTAATTTTTTTTGCTTCATTGTCATAAGGTTCATAGTGTTCAATTAGCTCATTGATACCATGACGTGGGGACATAATTTGAACACAACGGCGATGAACGGCTCTTTTAAGTGCTGATTTTGCAGACACTCCATACCATATAGGAGGATGCGGAGATTGAACTGGAACTGGTGTGACACGTGCTTCTGGTATTTTGAAATGCTTGCCCGAGAATTTAAATATATTTCCCTTCCAAGCAAGTTGAAGGATATCTAAGGTTTCTTCAAATCTAGTTACCCTCTCTTCGCGAGGGATATTATGTGCAACAAATTCTTCTGTAACATAGCCAGGTGCCACTCCTAGAACAAAACGTCCATTAGATAAGTTATCTAAGACAGCGACATCTTCTGCAAGTTTTAATGGTGAGTATAGGGGTACTAAAAGTACTGCTGTGCCAATTCGCATTTTTTCAGTTACCGCTGCAGCCCCTGCCATTGCAATTAATGGAGAAGGGCAAAAGCCATCAGGTTGAGAGTGATGTGAAGCTTGCAAAGCAGATGAAAAACCAAGTTTTTCAGCCATTGGGAGGCATTTAATCATATCTTGGTAAGGTTCAGACCACTTAATTCCACTTTCTGGTGGAGTTTGATAGGCAAATAATAATCCGAATTTCACTTAAATCCCCCTCTTATTAAATCTTATTAAATAATTAGTTTGATATTATCAGGTTGCCATACAAATAATTTTAATCCAACGATTCTCTAATTTGGCAATTAAAAAAAATGGGTTAAGCAATTATTTTTAATCTCTGATATTGTTTTGAGGTTTTTTATATTTCTCAATTATTTATTATTTTGAAATAATAAATACTAGAATTTATATTGTATCAGGGTCTAGGAGTGCAGCCATTAGAGGGGTATATATAAAATATGGTTGAGTTTAGTATTTTTAATTTAATGGGTCAGCGAAAACGCGAAAATTCAATCGCTTCAACCCTTTCTGAGACAGTCAAACTAGTACAACACGCAGAGAGGGCTAATTTTGATTGTGCTTGGTTTGCCGAGCACCATTTTTCTAATTACTGCATTTGCCCCTCTCCATTACTAATGGTAAGCCATATAGCTGCACAAACTAAAAAAATTCGTCTAGGGCCAGCTGTAGTTGTAGTCCCACTCTATCATCCTATTCGACTTCTATCTGAAATTGGGATGGTATCGGGATTATGTGGGGGTAGGCTTAATTTAGGGATTGGTTCTGGTTACCAGCCATATGAATTTGATAGATTCGGAGCTTCATTAAATGATTCCAAGGATAGGCTTTCTGAGTTTATAGATCTTTTGGAAAAAGCTTTTGGAAATGAAACTTTCAATTTTCAAGGTAAATTTACAGATATCCCAGAAACGGCAATAATTACGCGTCCTGAAATAAACCCACCAATATGGATAGCTGGAGACTCAGAAGAAACGCACAGAATAGCTGCTCGTAAGGGTTTTACCCCAATTATTACAGGAAGATGGGGAGGTTCTGAATATCTTGCAGAACAAAGGGAAAGGATTAACGTATCATTTGCCGCCGAAGGTAAGAGTCATGAAAGTTATAATATCGGTATTTTGAGGTTCGCGTGTGTTACTGAAAGCGATGAGGAAACAATAAAATATTTAGAAAATGCACGATATCAGCTTAGATTAGCAGCCTCACTGAGGGCAAGGGCAGAAGTTATGGATGGTGCTTTAATGATAGAACAACCTATTTTAAATGAGCCAACCTTAGATGAAATGGCAGACAATCTCGCTGTAGGAAGGCCTGAAACAGTAGCAGAAAAACTTATAGCTGATATCCGATCGTCCAATGCTAGTCATGTTATGTTGAATATTCGAACTGGTGATTCAACTATAGAACAGGCACATAGAACAATAGACGCATTTAAAAACTCTATTCGTCCGTTGATAGATAAAACACTAAACCTATCTTAATAAGGCCCGATTTTATGGAGAATTTAAAACAGCTTATAGGTGGGTATCATCAATTTCGGTCATCAATTTACCTAAAACATGATGATACATATAAAAAACTGGCTAAATATGGTCAGTCGCCAAAAGTAATGATTATTGGATGTATAGATAGCCGTGTTGACCCTACAACAATCTTTAATGCACGTCCTGGAGAACTTTTAATTGTGAGAAACGTTGCCAATATTGTTCCCCCTTTGGAGGAACATAATAATAGAGATAGTATGGCTGCAGCTCTCCAATTTGGGGTTGAGGTCATAGGGGTAAAATTAATTGTTGTTCTAGGCCATGCTTTATGTGGAGGAGTGGCTAGTTTTCTGGCTAATAATGATCAAAATATACCCGATAACCAATTTATCCGTCCTTGGATTTCATTGTTAGTTAGTGCAAAAAATGAACTTTCATGCACTGAAAATGAGGTTAATAAGGAAAAACTTTGTAGAGCGTTAGAGTTACAGTCCATAAAGCAAAGTATAAAAAATCTTAATACTTACCCTTTTATCAAAGATCAATTTGAAAGAAAAAAATTAAAATTAGAGGGTGCATATTTTGATGTTTCTATGGGAGAGCTGTTGGTTTTGAATAATCAGTCTGGAAAATATGAGAAAGTATGAAAAGTTTGAAAAATAAATACCTAATATAACCATGACACATCTTTCTAAAGTATCTCTAAGTTGTTTGAAGCATAGACTAATATTTCTATAAATATCCAACTAGGTTAATTTTCTTATGGAGGTCGAGTATTGGAAAGAAAGAAAACTAAATTATTAAAGAATACGGATGTTTTGGTAATAGGTGCCGGAAATGCAGCAATGTGCTCAGCTTTAGCTGCCAGAGAAAATGGAGCGGATGTTAAAGTTTTAGAGGCTGCTTCTATAGAAGACAGAGGCGGCAACTCAACTTACACTGCTGGAGCCATGAGAGTTGTTTTTAATAGTATTGATGATCTTAAGAAGATAATGGATCTATCAGAAGAAGAAATATTATCAACTGACTTTGGAACATACACTTTTGAAAATTATTTTGATGACATGTCTAGAGTGACGCAATTCAAAGCTGACCCAGATATGGTTGAGACTTTGGTGTCAAAAAGTCATGAGACTCTTGTATGGATGAGACAAAAGGGAGTTCGATTTCAACCAAGTTATGGCCGACAGGCTTTTAAGGTTCAAGAAAAATTTAAGTTTTGGGGAGGCCTAGCAGTAGAGGCATGGGGTGGTGGACCAGGACTTGTTGATGGGTTACATCAGGCTGCATTGAAAGAAGGTATAAATGTAAAATATGGGGTTAGAGCTGTCACGCTCTTGAGAGATGATAAAACTGCTGCCGTTATTGGGGTAAGATGTAATAACAATGGAATTTATGAGGATTTTTATGCCAAGGCAGTTATTCTTGCATGTGGAGGTTTTGAGTCCAATGCAGAATGGCGAACACGTTATCTAGGCCCAGGCTGGGATTTAGCAAAAGTGCGAGGCACAAGACACAATATGGGTGATGGTATCAAGATGGCTCTTGATGTTGGTGCTATGCCTTATGGTAATTGGTCTGGTTGTCATTCAGTAGCTTGGGATCAAAATGCTCCAGAGTTTGGTGATTTATCTGTTGGGGATGGTTTTCAAAAGCACAGCTATCCTTTTTCTGTAATGATAAATGCCAACGGAAAACGTTTCTTAGACGAGGGGGCAGATTTCAGAAATTATACTTATGCCAAGTATGGAAGGATAATTCTAGAACAGCCAGGACAATTTGCATGGCAAGTATTTGACTCAAAAGTTAAACACTTACAAAGGGATGAATATCGTATAAAGCAGGTTACGAAGATCCAAGCTCAAAGCTTAAATGAATTAGCAGAAAAGATGGATGGGGTTGAAGCCGGTGCTTTTATAAAAACAATAAATGAATTTAATTCTGCTGTTCAGAGAAATATAAAGTTTGATCCAAATATCAAGGATGGAAAGAGTACTAATAGTCTCAGAATACCAAAATCTAACTGGGCAAATACTATCGATAAGCCACCATTTGAAGCTTTTCAGGTAACCTGCGGAATCACGTTTACTTTTGGGGGACTCAAAGTTGATGGTCAGGGCAGGGTTTTGAATGTTTCAGGTGACCCTATAGAGGGACTGTTTGCTGCTGGTGAGTTATTAGGTGGACTTTTTTATTTTAATTACCCAGGTGGTACTGGTCTTACTTCTGGAGCTGTTTTTGGAAAAATTGCAGGCTCAAATGCCGGATCTTTAAAGAGTGCATAGTTATGGGTATTAGATCTAGGACCATAGCATTATGATAGAACCAATCTTAATCGGAGGAAAAGAGGTCTTAGGTAGAGGACCAACTCTTTTTTCTCAAAATCCAGCAAATGGAGAGTCTAAAGTAAAGTATTCAACTGCGTCATATTTGGATCTTGATGATGCTATTAATGCTGCAACTGAAGCAAACTCTTCATGGCGAGAAGTTTTGCCTCACAAGCGCGCAGTTTTATTGAGAAATGTTGGCAAACTAATTGAGCGTGATAAGGAAGAGCTTGCTAAACTACAGATGATTCAGAATGGTAAAACAATAAAGGAATGTAGATCTCAAGCAAAAGCTTGTGCAGAAATATTTTTTTATTATGCATCTGTTTGTGAAACCCAAGAAACTGTTGTTACAACTCCCCGTTCAAATAATTTATCTATGACATTAAATGAGCCTTTTGGTATTGTGGGGTTAATTACGCCATGGAATTCTCCACTGACTATGGAGGCACAGAAACTTGCCCCTGCTCTTGCGGCGGGGAATAGTGTTATTTTAAAGCCTTCTGAAGTTACACCAGGAATAGGTATTGCACTTGGTAAGCTTTGCGTAGAAGCAGGTTTTCCACCAGAACTAATAAATGTATTAAATGGTTCTGGGACGGATGTAGGATCGCCTATTGTTTCTCACCCAAGTGTTCGTATGGTCTCTTTTACTGGAGGAACTAATACTGGTAGAGCTATTGCTCGTGCAGCTTCAGAAAAATTAATGCCCGTTGCTTTAGAATTAGGTGGTAAATCACCACATATTGTTTTTGCTGATGCGAATATTGAACAAGCATCAAGAGCAATAGCAGATGGTATTTTTGGGTCTATGGGTCAATCGTGTGTGGCTGGATCAAGGCTGCTGGTTCAGAAAGATATTTATGAATCATTAATTCATGAGTTGATAAACATAGTTAAAAGTTATTCGGTAGGAAATCCAGCAGATGAATCAACAGAGCTTGGCCCTTTATCTTCGTTTAGTCATCGCGACGTAGTTGAAAACTATATAAGAAGTGCTATCTCTGATGGCGGCGAGATTCTCATAGGTGGCAATAGGCCTGAAGGTTTAGATCAAGGTGCCTATTATCTTCCCACAATTATAAAGGATTTAAGTCCTAATGCCCGAGCATATAAGGAAGAAATTTTTGGCCCAGTTTTGATAGTGGCTTCATTTGATAATGAAGAAGAGTTAATTGAACTTGCAAACAATTCTGTTTATGGCCTCGCGTGTGGTATTTGGACAAATGATTTTAAACGTGCATGGCGCATTGCAAAAAATATTGATGCAGGAACAGTTTGGATAAACTCATATAAAGTGCTTTCCATAGCAAACCCTTTTGGTGGTATGAAAGATAGCGGTTTAGGGCAAGAAAAGGGCCGTCAAGGGATAGAGCTTTATCAAGCGAAGAAAACAATTTCTATTTCTATCTAGGGATTTTTGGAGGCAGTGTCCGTGCAAAATATTAATACAATTGGATTTATAGGTCTTGGTGTAATGGGTGAACCTATGTGCCAAAATATTGCTCTGAAGCATAGGGGTAAAGTAATAGGGTTTGATATTAAAAAGAATGATTACGCAAAGCTCATTGATTGCGGAGTAAAAATTGTAGAATCTCTTGATGAAATAGTTTCTATCTCAGATCTTATTATACTATCTTTACCAAGCGGGAAAGAAGTTAGAGATCTATGTTTAGGGAAGTCAGGCCTAGTTGAAATAATACGATCAGGCCAGATTGTTCTCGACTCATCTACTACACCTCCATCCCTTTCAAGGGAGATTTATAGAACATTTACAAAAAAAGGAGTTTTATTTGCCGACACACCTGTGGCAAGAACCAGACAAGCCGCAATTGATGGTAAATTATCAATTATGGTTGGTGCAGATTTGTCCGTGATGAAAAGAATAAAACCCATATTACAATACATAGCGACTGATATAATCCACTGTGGGGAAGTTGGTGCTGGTGAGGTTTGTAAGATATTAAACAACATGGTTTTGTTTCAGAATATTGCTGCTTTTTCTGAAGCTTTGGTAATTGGGGAAAAAGCAGGGGTTTCCGTGAATTCACTAGTTGAAGCTATCTCCAAGAGTTCTGGAGATAGCTTTGCCTTAAGAAATCACGGAGTAAAGGCAGTCATTCCCAACAGTTTTCCAGAGGGGGCTTTCTCAGTAAATTATGCTAAGAAAGATTTGTTATATGCTTTAGATATAGCTTCAGAAAATGGATCTAGAGCAGATGGGGCAGAGAGAATCCTTGATTTGTTTGAGCAAGCAATATCTCAAGGTTGGGGAACGCATTATCACCCAGTAATAAAACGGCTTCTAGAAATAGAAAAAAAACTTTAATTTGTTATTATATTGAGGTTTATTATTTAACTTATGGTTTTTGTCGGGAAGATGTGAGATCCAAAAACCAAAGTATTAAGTATAAGAGTTGTATATATTGGGATGTTCGGGCAGTCTAATAACAAATGATTTTTAAGCATAGAATTCATTTGAATAGTGATGTTTATGGCAGTTACAAATAGCAGCATTTAATATTTGTTTACACATACACAACGGGGGATAATTACAATGTATAAATCTGCATTAGGAGACGAATATTTTGTAATCGATAGTCACATGCATATGTGGGACGGTACAGCTGAAAATCACAAAAATATTCATGGAAAACAATTTATAGACTGTTTTTACGCCTACCACTCTGCCCTCAGCCCCTCAGAGAAAATTTGGACTAGAGATCGATTCGACCTTTGTGAGGTGGAGACTACTTATAATGATTTATTTGTTGATGGGCCTGTGGATGTAGCTATATGTCAATCAACCTATCTTAGGGATTTTTATGTAAATGGTTTCAATCCTATTGAAAGAAATTATCAATTAGCTGAGGCTTATCCGGATCGCTTTATTGTAAATGGTGCATTTGACCCTAGGGACGGTGAGGCCGCTCTGGACTATATTTCTTTCCTTGCAGAAAAATATAATTGTAAAGGTGTCAAACTATACACAGCAGAATGGAATGGTGCTTCCCGAGGCTGGAAACTCTCTGACCCAGCAGCTTATAAATGTTTCGAACTATGTGAGAAATTGGGCATAAAGAACATGCATGTTCATAAAGGTCCAACTATTACCCCGCTTGATAAGGACTCATTTGATGTTGCTGATGTTGATCATGCTGCAACAGACTTTCCAAATTTAAATTTCATAATAGAACATTGTGGGTTACCAAGGCTTGACGAATTTTGTTGGATAGCCGTTCAGGAACCAAATGTTTATGGTGGTCTTGCTGTTGTGATGCCATTTATGCATGCCCGTCCTGGTTATTTCGCAGAAGTTTTGGGTGAACTCCTATTCTGGTTGGGAGAGGACAGACTTCTTTTTGGAAGTGATTATGCTATCTGGACGCCGGACTGGCTAGTCGAAAAATTTGTATCTCTTGAACTCCCTGAAGAAGTGGAGAAGGAAAGAGGCATTAAATTGACACCTGAAGTTAAGGCAAAAATTCTTGGGCTTAATGCGGCTCGTCTTTATGATATAGATGTGGCGAATTCAAAAAAGAAATTTGCTGCTTAATTAGTAAAATACATCAAGTTGTCTAATATGAAGAGCACCAAAACAACTGAGGTTTGGCAGGTTCTATCACGTGTATGTGATCCAGAATTAGATGAACCTATTACTGACCTAAATTTTATAGAAGAAGTAATTATATCAGAATCAGGGTCTGTGAAAGTTAAGTTTCGTCTGCCTACAGCTTGGTGTTCTCCCAATTTTGCTTGGTTAATGGCCTCAGGCATACAGAATGAAATTAGTAATTTACCTTGGGTAAAAAATGTTCAGCCAATACTCAGAGACCATATTTTTGGTGATAAAATTAATGAAGGCCTCGCCGCAGGTAATTCATTTGGAGAAGTTTTTGCTGGGGAAGCTAATGGCGATATAGAAGAGGTTAAGAAAAAATTTATTATCAAGGCTTTCCAGCGTAGACAGGAGCTTGTGATAAAAGACTTATTAAAAGAAGGAATTAAAGTCTCTGAGCTTTTATCAATGAATCTAAATGATTTGAGAAGTTTTAACTATAGTAATGATGAGGCAGATAATAATCGGCATCGTTACATAGAAGCACATGGGAATGTAACTGCTAGTAATAGTGCTGCATTTATCGATGAAAATGAAGAACAAATAAAACTAGAAAATTTCAAGATCAGAATGGAGAAATTGAGGGCTACAAGATTAAATATGGAATTCACGGGATCAGTTTGTCGAAGCCTATTAAAAGTTCGTGACAAATCCGAGTTAACAGAAGAAAAAGTTTAATTCTTTATAGCTTTACTCTCTGACAAAAATTTTTTTCATAATTAGCATTATGAGACTAAAATTTAATTTTCTTAAATTCTCTAGTTTGGTTTGTAAGTGCAATTTCAGTTGGCAGACGTTCCATACTTGACGCTCCATAAAATCCGTGAACATTTTTACAATTCTTTAAGATAAAATTTGCGTCTTCTGGCGTTGCTATTGGGCCGCCATGGCAAAGTACAATCACGTTATCTCTGATAGATTTAGCTGCACTTGACCACTCATTAATGAGTTTAACACATTCTTTTAATGACCTAGATGTTTGTGCTCCAATTTTTCCACTTGTTGTTAACCCCATGTGGGCAACAATAATGTCAGCGCCAGCTTTAGTCATCTTTATGGCATCGTTAGTGTTGAAAACATATGGGGTAGTTAACATTCCTTCATCGTGAGCCAATGCAATGAAATCAACTTCAAGGTCATAACCCATTCCTGTTTCTTCAAGATTAGTTCTAAAAGTACCATCAATAAGTCCAACGGTTGGGAAGTTTTGAACCCCTGCGAATCCAAGTTCTTTTAATTCTTGAATCAACAATTTGGGTATCATAAATGGATCAGTTCCATTTACTCCAGCTAGAACAGGGGTGGATTTAATAACTGGAATAACTTCAGATGCCATTTCTTTAACTATCTCATTTGCGTTTCCATATGCTAATAGCCCAGCAAGTGAACCCCTTCCGGCCATTCTATACCTTCCAGAGTTATAAATAACTATTAGGTCAATTCCGCCCTCTTCTTCACACTTAGCTGATAGCCCAGTTCCAGCTCCTCCACCAATTATTGGTTGTCGTTCATTTATCATTTTTCTAAATTGAGCCAAAATCTCTATTCTTGAAAGTTTAGTCATTTTTTTCTCCAACAATATTTTTCCATGATTCAATTAATGCTTCTGCAAAATCTGGATCGTTTATGTGTAAAGGTAACGAAATTATTCTATGTCGGTGAGTCGGTAAGATATTAGCGTATAGAGATTCAAGTAGGGTATTATTAGCTTCAGGGTCGTAGAATTTTTGCCCTTCAGCATCAAGAAGTGAAAAGCCCTTCTCTGGAAATAGAAAACTAAACGGTTCATGAAAAAGATTTAATTTTCTCGCAATGAATTCACCAATTTTCTGACATTCAGAGTTATTGGTTCTCATTAGGGTGACATTAGCATTATGAACGTAAAGGTTTCGATTCATATATTGTTCTGGAACAGTTTCTATTGCACCAAAATTGACCATGTCTAGAGCACCACAAGACCCTACATAAGGAAGCCCCGATTTAGCTAGCCGTTCGAATCTATCTTCATTAGCAGCGAATACACCACCAGCTATTAAGTCACAAACTTCGGTAGTAGTTACATCAATTGCACCGACTAGAAGATTAGATTCTGCCAGTTTCTCCATGGACTGGCCGCCAACGCCTGTTGCATGAAATACTAGACAATCATAAGTCTTAGAAAGTTTTTCCCTTAAGGTATCTACGCATGGTGTTGTCACACCAAACATAGTCAAACCTAAGGCGGGGGTATTATCTTTTTTTATAACAATATCATTAGCTATCATGCCTGCTAATGAATGTGCGGCATTCCCAAGTACTTTGCGGGAAATAGAATTTAGGCCAGCTACATCAGTTACTGAATAAACCATTGAAATATCATTAGGGCCAACATACGGAGAAATATTCCCTGACCCAACAGTAGAAACAATAACTTTAGGTATCCCAATCGGTAGCTCTCTTAATGCCGCACTAACAAGATCTGTGTTGCCACTTCCCCCTGCACCAATGGCACCATCAATATTTTCTGTTTGTCTAATAAAGTTAACCAAAGATTCTTTCATAATTGCAATTGCAGCACCTCTGTCATTTGAATTCTCATCAAGATTTTCTTTTTTTGGGTGAAATTGCAGTATATCTGAGGGTTTTACAGTAATATTTGTTTCTGGTTGATAATCTGAAGAAGTAGAAACATCAACGAGAGTAGTTTCTATTCCACATTTGATCAATAAATCTGTGATATATAATAATTCTTCGGATTTAGTGTCAAATGTTCCTATTATGTATGCGTTTTTTTGTTTTCCCATAGTTTTTTATCCAGTTTTTTTAATTTAATTTCCATAAAATTCTCATTTTTATAAAAAAAAACACTACTATTTAAATAAGATACTTGATTCATTTTTCCTATCGTCATAGTGTTGCGTTTCGTGTTTCCGGTTGCTTTTGTTAGCAAACGAAATTTATTGCTAACATTTTCAGCCGGATGGGAATAATTTATCGTATTGCCACAATATTAGGGAGGCAGATCGAATATGTCAGTTGAAAACGAGAGAAAGCGTGTACTAAATGAGCTCTATCGCTTATGGGGCATGCATATGTCAAAGACACATAACGTGTCTAGACGTGATTTAATTAAAGGAATGTTTGGGCTTGGACTAAGTGCTACTGCAATAGGCATGATAATGAAAAATGCTCCTCTTGGAGTAAAACGTGCTTGGGCAGATGGACATAGTGCTGAAGATAGAGCTGTAAAAGCTGCTAAAGCCCTTTACTCTAGTGCATCTAAGAAAACAATCAGTATCATGCACCCATCTGGATCAGGTGGTAACATGGCTCCATTTACTGAGGAGTGGAAAGCTCTTACAGGTTTTGATGTTGAGTTAATCCAGGTCCCTGTGACCGAGACTCATCAAAAAGGCATGCAGGAGGCTGTCGCGAAGACTGGTCGATATGACCTTATGTTGCCAGCTCCTTTAAGTCTTCCAGATTATGCTGAATCTGGTCTAGCCTTACCACTAGACGATTATTTTGAAAAACATAACCCAGAAATTATGGACGGTCCAAATAGACTATCTTATCCAGTTTCTGACTTTGGTCAGAAGTATAACGGAAAGATATATGGTCTTTACTGTGATGGTGACTGGTGGCTTCTTAACTACCGTGCAGATAAATTAGCTGCCGCGGGCGACAAGATAGATTCACCAAGATCTCTTGCTGACACTTGGGGTAAATATGATGAGTTAGCAGCAAAATACACTGATAAAGCTAACGATTTCTGGGGTGCTTTAGAGTATCGCTCACCTTTCTGGAACAAATTCCATTGGATGACTCGTTTCCAATCAAAGGGTGTTCTTTACTTTGATGAAGATATGAACTCTATGGCAGATAGTCCAGAAAGTATTGAAACTGTAGCTGAACTAGTTGCTCTTCAAGATTATATTCCTATAGAAAACTTCAACTATGGATTTACAGATAATTACGCCCAATACTATAAGCAGGGTCGTGGTTTCATGGAATTTGGTTGGCCATCACTATGGCGCTACTCAGCAGACGTTGCTGGTGCCGCTTCTGTAATTGGTGAGCGTGATTCAACAGGAAATCCAACAGCTATGGGTATATCCAAGGTTCCTGGAACCGTTGTTAACGGAGAATTAGTCCGAGCTGATATTATGCCATTTGCATGGGACTTTGTAGTGAGTGCACACTCAGAAATTCCTGAAGCATCTTATCTCTATGCCCAGTGGCTATGTGGACCAACTATGTCACAGCGTTCAATACCAAACGAGGGTGGCTACTTTGATCCATGGCGTAATAACCATTTCTTAGAGCCTAATGCTGAGTTCTTCTCTGCTTATCCTGGTGACTTCCTCAAAACTTCATACGAGGCAGTGACAGACGTGTGCCCAGAAATCATCTTAAGAGGTGGTTTTGAGTATCACAATGCTATTGATGTAAATTTGTCGGCAGCATACACAGGACAAAAGACACCAGAAAAAGCCATGAAGGACGCTGCTAAAGAGTGTAATAAGATCACTCGTCGCTTAGGCAAAGATAAGCAGAAGGAAGCATGGCATAACTTGGCCAAGATGTACTCAGAGCCTATGCAAAAGGCTGCTGGTGTAGCGAATTGGTCTTAATCCTAACCGAGATAAAGTAGTTAATATCTATACATTTTGATAAAGGTTATGGATTAATATGTCTTCCTACCAAACAACAAACGGGACTTCCCCGGCTTCAAAGCCGGGGAGGTACCGTCGTTTTGATCCAAACAGCAAAGTTTTAATTGGGCCACTGTTAATAACTCCGATTCAAATTTTGTTACTGGTTCTTTTAGTTTTTCCTTTTATGTTGGAGTTCTTCGTCAGTTTGACGGAATGGCAGCCAATATATGGGGATATCTGGACGGCTCTCGGCCAAGTATTTACTGAACCTATTTACCAGGGCATCAATTATAACTATTTGGTTACTGATGAGCCTAGATATCTCAGTGCACTGGGTAGGACTCTGTCCATTTCAGTGCTTTCTCTATGCTTGGAATTTTTAATTGGCTTAGGAATGGCTACAATCTTCCTTAAGTCATTTTATGGAAAAAGAATATTTTTTACAGCACTGCTAACCCCCATGATGATTATGCCAGTAGTCGTAGGATATACTTGGTATATGCTTTTCCAATACAATGGTCCAATCAATCAGGTCATCGGTTGGATCTCAGGTGATGCTGCTGGTAGTGGCGGTGTTGAATGGCTGAATTCAGCGACCCCTGCTTTCTTTGCTGTTGTTGTAACAGAGGTTTGGCATTGGACACCGTTGTTCTTTTTGATACTTCTGTCGGGACTTAATTCTATACCAGCAAACCCTTTGAGAGCTGCGACTGTACTTGGTGCTAGTAATGCTAAGATATTTTGGACAATTATGCTTCCGAATATGAAGGGTGTTATAATTATAGCTTTTGTTATTAGGGGTATGGAAGTTATCAAGTTATTTGATGAAGTTGTTTTGCTCACAAAAGGCGGACCTGGTACATCAACGGAAACTATTAGTGTATATTTATATAAACTAGCTTTTCTTGATTTCCGAATCGCTTATGCGGGTGCAGCGGCATTTATAGTTTTGATAATTACTGTTGTATTAATAAACTTGATGCTCAAGCCTATACGTTATCAGCTATTGGAGGCCCGTTAGATGCCTGGTCAAAAATTTACTTGGTACAATGGTATCGGGCTTCTTTTGGCCCTTATCTTTGCCCTTTTTCCTGTCTTGTGGATGTTGTCAACATCTTTCAAACCATCTGACGAGTGGGTAAAAGTGCCAGCCGTGTGGGTGTCTGGAAAACCTACAATTGATAATTATCTTACGGTTCTAGCTCCAGAAGTGCTTCTTGAGGATCGTGGGGGATTGGACCAATACGATGAAGATGGAAATCTTAAGCAAAGGTCAGACGAGTCCAGCGGTGGTGGTGCACAAGGAGCTATTGCTGACTTTTTAACTAAATCAGCTTGGCAATCTATATACGGATCACTTATTCTTGCTTCTGGTGGAACTGCCCTTTCAATAATAGTAAGTTTGATGGCAGCACTTGCGATAGCACGGTATAGGTTTGGTGGAAACTTTACGCCATTTTTCATATTGTCTGCTAGAATGTTCCCCCCCGCAGCTATAGCTGTACCTTTTGTCATAATGTTTAGTGATGTGGGTGCGAGTGATACATATTGGGGGCTGATTCTGGTATATGCTGCTGTCACAGTTCCATTTGCAACTTGGATGTTAAAAAGTTTTATAGACGATCTGCCGCAGGAAATTGAAGAGGCGGCAATGATGGATGGTATGTCGAGGTGGAAAGCCCATTTATTTGTTACTATCCCGCTCATTAAGGGGGGATTGGTAGCAACCACACTTTTCATCTTTATTTTAAACTGGAGTGAGTTCTTGTTTGCATTAGTGCTAACTTACAACAAGGTATCATCAATACCAGTTCAGATGGCAAAATATTTCTCTGCAACAGAGGGCTTGCTGTATGGTGCGCAAGCAGCACTCGCTACTGTATCAATTATACCATTAGTGATTATTGGTTTCTTGATTCAGAAACATTTAGTCAGAGGTCTAACGTTGGGCGCTATCAAGAGGTAAGTGACGAATGTCTAACATCAAGCTAGAAATCATTAATCTTCGTAAGGAATATGGAGATCTTGTGGCGGTTGATGACCTGTCTTTAAGTGTTGAACAAGGAGAGACTATGGCTCTTCTGGGACCTTCAGGATGCGGCAAGTCTACAACACTTAATATGATTGTGGGACTTGAACAACCAACAAGTGGAGATATTTTGATAGACGGTAAATCAGTTATCAATACTCCATCGGGCAAGCGTAATGTCGGATTAGTTTTTCAGGACTACGCGGTTTTTACAAATATGACGGTAGAGAAAAATCTTGCCTATGGTTTAAGGGTGAGAAAAGAGCCTAAAGATAAGATCGCTAGTGAAGTTCTTAGAGTGGCAGATTTTATGGGTTTAAGTGATAAAATTGACCGTAAACCTAGTGAATTGAGTGCTAGTGAACTTCAGAGAGTGGCAATTGGTCGTACTCTAGTAACAAACCCAGATATTTTGTTGCTTGACGAGCCTTTGAGTAACTTAGAGGCAGATGACCGAAATCGTATGAGACGGGAATTAAGGAGTATCCAAGCAGAAACTGGGCAGACAGTCATATATGTGACTCATGACCAGATAGAAGCTCTGTCTCTGGCTCATAGGATAGCCGTAATGAACTTTGGGCACCTTATGCAGTATGATACAGCGGAAAATGTATATCAGCATCCTCAAAACAAATTCGTAGGTAGTTTTCTCGGAAATCCCCCAATGAATTTTGTGAAGGGTGTACTACGAAAAGAGGGAGATAGAATCTTTATCCAGAATGGAGATTCTAGTTTGCCTGTGCCCACAGACATTGGCTCAAAAATTGAAAACAATTCTGGACTCATTGCTGGATTCAGACCGGAAACTCTAACAGTTACATCTAATGAAGAAGATTTTTCCTTTTCTGCAGAGGTCTTGGCGGTAGAGCCTCAAGGGCCAGAGTCTGTAGTTACTGCAAAGTTTGGTGATACACAGGTTAAAGTTGTCGTTCCCTCAGAATCTGAGAGTGCTACTGATGGTAATAAATTAAATCTAATGCCCAATTTTGATCTCTTGGCGCTGTTTGACCCTGATTCTGGGATGCGCCTTATGAAACATGGAGGTTAATGGTGACCGACCCACTATTAGAAATTCGCTCAATATCTAAGGCATTTGGTAATCTCCAGGCTCTGGATTCAATAGATCTCAAAGTTGATAAAGGTTCTCTTATTGTGCTTCTTGGACCAGCTGGTGCTGGCAAAACAACATTGTTACGTTGTATAGCAGGCCTTGAAAACCCTGATGCAGGTGATGTGCTGATCAATGGAGACGAAGTTACAAAATGGCAACCTAACCAACGGGATATAGCAATGATTTTTGATAATCTTGCTTTGTACCCAAATAAGAACGGATATGAAAATATTGCATCTCCACTTCGGATTGCTAAGGCTCCTAAGGATCAGATTAAAAGTAAGGTTGACGAGGTAGCGGGGTTACTCAAAATTGAGCATATCCTTGACCGTCTTCCGGGAACATTCAGTGGAGGAGAAAAGCAGCGTGTTGCTTTAGGTAGAGCAATGGTTAGAGAACCACATTTTTACCTACTTGATGAACCCCTTAGTAGTCTTGACTTTATGTTACGCATAGATCTTAGGACAGAGTTAAAAAGATTGCAGAAAGAGCTTGGGCGAACATTCATCTTTGCTACACCAGACTACACAGAAGCTTTGGCACTTGCTGACCAAGTTGTTGTTCTAATGGATGGTAAGGTGGCACAGATGGCACCAGCACAGGAGTTGTATGACAAACCAGCTTCTAAGGAAGTTGCCAGGTTTGTAGGAAACCCGGCCATGAATGTTGTTGCAGCCCAAATTTCTGGTGAGTCAGGTGACCCAAAACTTATTATTGGAGGTTCTTCAATAGATTTAACTGACTCTGATAAAACAAAGGTTCCTTCTACAAAAGATGTAGAAATAGGCTTGCGTCCTACTGCAATTACTCTGCTCGAAGGTGACGATAGTGTTGCCGCTGGGTATGCAAAAGTGAGTGGAGTTGTAAATGATTTAGAGCCATTAGGAATGCATACAACTGTAGGAATTGAAGTCGGAGGCGAGAGTTTAGTGTTTACAGTGGAGGGTGTGAGAGACTATCAAGATGGTACACCCATTTCCGTAGCAATAGATACTAGTGCACTCCATTACTTCGACCCTACTTCAGGCAGTAGACTTTAAAGGGAAAGAAAAGAATCATGGATGGAAAAGGGTTGCCAGAATTTCCTAGAAATGCGATCAATTTTGTAACTGCAACAAATGAACGTATGAGTTTGGCTGTTTCCTTACTTATATGCCTGATTTCCCTTATTTGGATGGTAGAGTTGCTACCAGTCGAAGGGTTTCAGAGTGGCGTAGGTGTAGGATTCATATATTTTGTTACAATGATTTGCATGACATTAGTAATTAGGCCACTCCTACCTCTTGCATTAAAGCTTGTCTGTGCATTGATGAAGAATAAAAAATAGAGTGTTAATTTATTCCTAATTTTGTCTTTTTATACCTAATCACCTAGGTGATTTATCCAGCCTGTAATTATAAATTTTGCATCATCTGGTGCGACAATCCCTCTGTGGGTGTGAGTGAAACCGCCTGGCCAAATTACAGTTTTCCCCTTCCTTGGTTTGCAGGTAAATTCTTGAAAAACAAATCTGGTACCGCCCCCTTTTTTTATCGTATTTAAATAAGTCATAAAAGCTAGTGCCCTATGAGAAATATCCCTACTACTACTTTCATAATGTTCACCAAAGAAAGCAGCACCGGCGGAATAACGTTGAATTTGTGGTGGTTCAAGAAATCCTAGTTTGCCTGTCGCACTCTGAAGTATAGGGAACTCTTTTATGTATTCTTGAAGGCAATTCATTAGATGCTCACGATAGGCTTGAACAGTATTTGCATATGAACTGACGGGTAAACATGCGAAGGTAACGTCCTCTGAATCCTTCCAATCTTTATCTACACCCCTTGCACTTCGCCCAGGGCTAGCAAAACCAAGTTTTTTAGCATCATTAAAACCCTCAATAAGCTGGTCACATAGATTGGGTTGTGGCATTTTATATTCACGTATCCATTTCATCCAAGCTTGTCCTAACAAATTATTTATAAAAACTCTTTATTGGGTAATTTTAATAATGATTTTAGCGGCTGCGTCTCTGACGTGCTGCTCTGTCTAACTCATCTTGAACTTTCCTTTGATCTGTTTTCTCGTTTGGTTGAATTTGATCAGAATTAAGAGTTTGATTGGTTTCCAATGCTCGGCGAAAATCTGCCGGAGAAGGTGATGCTCCCATTGAAGGATTTCCTCTATCAATTTGATATCGGACAAATTCTTTCCAATCCCCATCTGGGGAATCACAACCAATTCCAATCCGACGTGCAAGCCATATGGACACGCCACCAGTAGCCCAAAGTTTTTCCCAATTATCAAGACTAGAAAGAGCTAATTTCCATGCTCTTTTTCTAGCACGTCTACGGATCCATCTAATATATCCCCAAAGAATTATAGCGACAGCCGCACCTAAGCTAAGAAGTGCTATGATAATTGGTGTAAACGCAAAGTTTAGTATAAGAGCTAATAATATTAATCCGCTTGGAACTACAATATCTGGCCAACTGAATACCGGAGACCCTGGTTTTAAAAGTACTTTATCATAGAAACCAATGGAAATGGTTCCTTTCTCAAGTGCTTTTTTTAATCTTTGATAACGCCTATCATCCATTTTATGGACGTTCCTCTTTTGGATGTTATTTTACTCAGAGAAAAAGATAGAAAAACCATTTTTGTTCTAATTACGAAGACCTGCTTCTCGCATTAAAGGTAAAACCTTTTTGCCGAAATACTCCATTTCTTCTAAATAGTCGAGCCAAGAAACAATATATCCCTCTATCCCGAGGTTTGATATTTTTATCATTTCATCTACAATCTGCTCTGGTGTTCCAACTAGAGGGTATGAGCCCCATCCTGCTATAAAACGTTCACCCATTGCTTGAATAGCAGCCTTATTGTCTCCATACGAATAATTTTCGCCCAACATGAGTTCTATTATTGTATTTGTAGCTCCCCAGTCACCTTTATCTACGATATTTTGATAAAGTTGTTTAGCTTCTTTCTCTGTATCACGACAACATATAAGTCCATAGCTCATCGTGCCACATTTACGGTTATATTCTGCCGCTCTTTTAATAATATCATTTGCCGCCTCTGCTGCCTGTTCAAAGGTATTTATTGATAAAAAGTTAAAATCAGCATGCCGTGCTGAGAAATCGCGGCCTGCAGGAGATGATCCCGCATTGATAACTACAGGGCGTGGTTTTTGAATAGGTTTAGGTGAGAGAAAACCTTGATTGATTCGATAAAATTCTCCGTTATAATCGAAGTCATCTTCAACCCAGAGCCTGTCAACAACCTCCATCCATTCATTAGCCATTTTATATCGATCATCGTGTGGTAACTGCTCGACTCCAAACATTTCCATCTCAGGTTTAAACCAACCACAAACAACATTAAGTCCAAATCTTCCGTTAGATATTTGGTCAATGGTGGCAGCTTGCTTGGCGGCTAGGATTGGGTGAACTGTTGGAACATGTGATGTTGCAAAACACATAATTTTATCTGTATTACAAGCCATAGCAGTTGCCCAAGTATAAACCTCCATATTTGTTCCGTTAAATTTAGTAGTCCCACCGAAATGGCGCCATCTGCCTACTGGTACAAGCATCTCAAAACCAAGAGAGTCTGCAAGTTTGGCAATTTTGACATTGTGATCATAGGTAGGTTCAAAGGTCGTTTGGGCATGAGTTATAGTACAACCATTTGAACAGTTACTACCAAATACTCCGAGTTTAAAGCGGTTATTGTTAAAGATTGGTACATCACGATAAGGTTCTGTATCACCTTCGATATGTTTATTTTTGCTCACCACTTAAACCCCCATTTCCAGTATCTCTTAAAGTTTTCCATATACGCTCTGAGGTAACGGGCATTGCAGGAAGACTTGCTCCAGCCTCTTTCAAAGCATCAGATATGGCATTCATAACAGCTACTATACTTCCAACTGTACCTGCTTCGCCAGCCCCCTTTAAACCAAATATTGTGTTGGGGCTTGGTATGTTGCAATTTGTCATTTGTATTGGTGGAAAATCATCAGCACGAGGAAAACAATAGTCCATAAACGAGCCAGTTAAGAGTTGACCGGTAGAACCATCAAATATTATTTCCTCGTAAAGTGCTTGCCCAATACCTTGAGCTATTCCTCCATGAAATTGACCTTCCAGAATAAGAGGATTAAGTACATGACCCACGTCATCAGCTAGATAGTAAGCTTTAATTTCTACAAATCCTGTTTCTGGATCAATTTCAACCTCACATACGTGGCAGGCGTTTGGAAAGGTGCAGTCAATGGGTGATGATTTAGCAAATGCATTCAAATTCAATTGTTTTTTTTCAATTTCTTGATTTTCCATTTTTTTGGCCAGATTATGAATATTTATGCTTAGGTCAGTACCCGATACTAAAAAATTACCATCAGAGAAGTTAATATCATCAATGGTAGTTTCAAATTCATCTGATGCTATTATTTTTCCTTTTTTGATGATTTCTAATGAAGCAGTTTGGATAGCTGCTCCGCAGGTCGCAGCCGACCGGGATCCAAAGGTGCCAATTGCATCATGGATCAGATCTGTGTCTCCAAATTCAATGGTTGTACGTTCAGGATCAAGGCCGAGGAACTCACCTGCTAGCTGTCTAAAAGCGGTTTCATGGCCTTGTCCATGGTTATGCGAGCCTACAGTGATTTTAGCATTACCATTGGAAGTAAAATTAATTTTAGCCACTTCGTGACCAGGGGTTTCCTGTGGGCCATTTGCAATCTCAACAGCATAAGAAATACCTTGGCCGAGTAATCGCCCCCGTTTTTTTGCTTCTTCTTTACGAAGATGGAACGTTTTTGTATTTGCCAAGGATAATGCGGAATCCATTACTTTTTTAAAATCTCCACTATCATAAACAAATGTAAGCCCAGTATTGAAAGGCATTGCATCAGAACCGACCATATTTCTGTGCCTAAGTTCTATAGGACTTATTCCAACTGTTCTTGATGCAATATCAATTATGCGTTCTATACAATATGTTGCTTCTGGTCGGCCCGCCCCACGATAAGGTGCAATTGGCTGGGTATTTGTAAAAACACCATTGATATTTACGTCATAATTTCCAATATTATATGGTCCTGAAAGCCCTCCTACATTATTAACCATTATATGTAGGGCAAAACTGTCGATGAAAGCTCCTATTGCACAATACATATTGACTCGTAAACCAAGAAAATGACCAGTTGAGTCTAAAGCTAAAGATACCTGTGCTATATTGTCGCGAGCATGATGATCCCCTAAAAAAGAATCACTCCTGTCTGCAACCCATCGTACGGGTCGATTCAGACGTTTTGACGCCCAAAGAACGAGGCCGAGTTCTCTCTGAACTGAGGCCTTTAATCCAAACCCCCCTCCTATATCTGGTGATATGATCCTCAAGTCATCTGCCCGAACTCCTAACACATTTACAGCAAGTTCGTTACGGATAAGGTGAGGAACCTGAGTGCCAGTTCTTAATTGATATTTACCAGTTTTTTTATCAAAAAAGCCAATTGCTGACCTGGTCTCCATTGGGGATGCTATAACCCTAGAGATGGTAAACTCATCTTCAATTATATAATCAGCTGTTTCAAAGGCTTTATTTGTTGATAGCGAGTCCCCTAAACTTTCAACAAAACATATATTTGTAGGCTCTTCATCCCAAACCTGTGGGGCGTCATGTGCTATTGCCTGTCTAATTTGAGTTACTGCTGGAGTGACTTCTACTTCAACATTGATCATTTCGGATGCTTGTTGAGCTATTGATTCATCTTCGGCTATTACCATAGCAATAGCTTCTCCGATATGATGTATGGAAGATTCTGCCAGTAGTGAATAATTTGGCTCAAAATTTGGGCTTCCATCAGCCTTTAATCTTTTCATAAAGGACTTGATGTTTCCTATATTATCTTTTTTTGCTGCTTCGTATGTAAGTATGTCAATCACACCTGTAAGTTTTTTGGCAGCAGCTAAATCGATACCAATAATACGTCCAGAGGCATGATTTGAACGAACAATTTTAGCATAGGCAACATTTTCAATTTCACTATCAGTTACATATTGCCCATTGCCAGTCAAAAAGCGATCGTCTTCAAATCTTTGTTTTGCATCACCAAATCGTAATGGCTTTACCTTGTTTTCCATAAATTCATCTCACAGGCTTCAATCAAATAATGATATTTTAGAAGATACTTTAAGTGAAGAATCTATTCTATAATTATCCATTGTTAAAGACAGAAGACACCTCAAATATCAGCCTGACAGTTATAAGTGGCTAGAATATTAGATACAGGCAGGGAGAAAAGCCGCAGGAGAGAGGTTAGGGAGGTTTAAGCAGTTTGGCAAGGAATTGACTGCATAATCTCCTACGGCTTAGAGGTCACAAGTATTGTCGTAGTGTTTCGAACTACATTCCTTTTAAGTTTAGGTATTTATTTTAGATCACTTGATACAAATATTTTTTTGAGTTTAATAAAATAATTAATTTGTTAAGCTAATCCGTTATTTATAATGCAGTAATACTGAATTCTATATTGTCTTAGATAAAAACAGTTAGAGGTAAAACTTAATGCATTATCAGCCCAAATATTGGGTCATTATCAAACAGTCTTGTCCCTTTGGCTTTCAAAATAGTGAGGTTTTATTATGACAATTGCTGTGGGATTAGGTTTTATGGAATTTCCATTTTCTTCAGCCGACTCATATTGGAAATGGGTGATGATGTGTGAGGATGGCCATATTGACTCTTTGTGGCAAACAGACAGGTTAGTGTCAGAAAAACCATTTCTTGAGTCTGTTAGTACTATGGCTGCAATAGCTGGTGCCACTAAAAGGATAAAGTTTGGTATGAATGTAGTGTCGGTCGGTTTAAGAGATCCTCTACTTTTAGCAAAACAATGTGCAACAATTGATATGCTGAGTAATGGAAGGCTGTTACCGGGTTTTGGAATTGGAAACATAAAAGCAGCTGATTGGAAAGCCTCGAATACTGACACAAAGGGACGTGGCAAGCGCACTAATGAGGCCCTTGAGATTATATCAAGGCTATGGAATGAAACCGCTATAAACTTTGAGGGTGACTATTTTAACTATACAGGTGCTACTATAATGCCAAAGCCTGTCCAAAACCAATTACCAATGTGGATTGGAGGGTCAAGTAAGGCTGCAATTGAACGGACTGCTAATTATGGAACGGGCTGGCAGGCAGGTCTTGAGACACCAGAAGAAGTGACGCCTGTTATTAAAGCCATAAAATTAGCTTTACGAGAAAAAAATCGTCAAATACCAGAAGATCATTATGGAGCATTTTTCCCTTTTCACTTTGGATCAAAAGATAATAAAGCTGTGCAACAAATCTATTCCACTTTTAGTAAAAAATTGGGTATTGACCCGGATACAAGGGTTGTTGTTGGAGGAGCAAAAGAAATAATACAGAGAATACGAGAATTTATAGCGGCTGGTACTTCTAAATTTATACTGAACCCTATAGGCAATAGTGATGAAGAGATTTTTGACCAGACTAGTCAAATAATATTGCAAGTTTTACCCCTGGTAGAAGAACTTAATCAAAATAAAAAGAAAGAATAAAATTCAAAATTCGTAATATTTAGGTATAGGTACGAGATGAAAATTAGCAAAATAGAGACAATCTGGTTTACGGATAAGCCTAAACTTGTTTTCCTCCGCATTCATACAGATAACGGTATATGCGGAATAGGTGAGACCTACGAGATGCCAGCAGCTTTTGAAGGTTATATGCATAATGAAGTTGCAAAATATTTGATTGGTAAGTCTGCTTTGGATATTGATAAGCATTGGACTTACTTTTACAAAACTCCTAGGTTGGCTCTTGGTAAAAGCCTCGAGATTAGGGCCTTATCAGCAATTGATATGGCCCTTTGGGATATATTAGGAAAATATTTGGAACAACCTATATACCAACTCCTAGGAGGTGCATGCAGAGAGAAAATACGAGTATATAATACTTGTGCAGGATATGATTATGTTGGAGACTCTGGATTTGGCTACCATGCTACTGGCCAAGGTATAGATGCTAATCGCCCATACGAGGACTTACACGCATTTTTGAATCACGCTGATAAGTTAGCAGAGAGCTTATTATCAGAGGGTTATCGCCAAATGAAAATATGGCCTTTTGATCGTTATGCAGAGACTAATAATGGGAATTTTATATCTCTTGAAGAACTGAAAGAGGGTCTTGAGCCGTTTAGTAAGATAAGGAAAAGTGTTGGAGACGACATTGATATTGCGCTCGAATTACACAATCTCTGGAATTTACCTTCTGCAATAAAAATAGCTAAAGCCGTTTCTGATTATGGTGCTATTTGGTGTGAGGACCCTATTCCAATGGATAACATTGATTCTCTTGTTGATATGCGACAACAATGTTCGATTCCTATATGTGCAAGTGAAACCGTTGGAACTCGTTGGGGGTTTCGCGAAATGTTTGAAAAGAAAGCTGTAGATATTGTGATGCCAGACATAACATGGACTGGGGGGATAAGTGAGGCGAAGAAAATTGCTTCAATGGCTGAGTGTTATAATCTTCCCGTAGCTCCACACGATTGTGTAGGGCCATTAACTTATATTTCAGGTGTTCACCTCTCTATGAATTTGCCAAATGCACTTATTCAAGAAGTTGTAAGAGCATATATCAGTGGTTGGTATCAGGACTTAGTAACTGATCTTCCTCGTATTGATAATGGTTATGTTTTTTTACCCGAAGGTTATGGACTCGGAACGGAGTTAAACCCAGGAATTTTTGAACGAAGTGATATCAGGTATAAAGTAAGTCATATTTAATTGAGTAAGAGGTTAAAAAAAATGTCATGAGAAGTGGATACTGTAAGATTAATACTCCTTGGTATGAGACTAAAATCTTAAACTGCACGTTTTGTGGCAAAGTTCTAGCCAATCAATATTGGCAAGATAGCCGATTCTCTGATCAAAAATTTTGTGAGCAAAGCTGTGCTAATACTAAAAAAAATCTGATATCACGAAAGAAAAAAAATGTTCTTAAAAAATAAAAGGATTAAATTATGGGATTAATAGGGATTGATACTGGGGGGACTTTTACAGATTTGGTATCTTTGGATACTCAGAGCGGTAATTTGTCAGTTATTAAAGTGCCATCAACTCCCGACCGTCCATCCGAAGCTCCCTTAGTGGCACTCAAGAAATCAAAAGTAAAACCAAAGAACGTTGAGCGTATTGTTATAGGGACAACTATTGCGACGAATGCTCGGTTACAGAAACATGGTTCGACTGTAATTTATCTAGGTACATCTGGACATCAAGATGTACCTTTAATTGCAAGAACTGACAGGAAAGAAGCCTTTAACCCTGCTTGGCTCAAGCCAGATGCTGGTGTACTACGTAGACATACAAAGGGTGTAGAGGAAAGAATAGATCACAAGGGTAATGTATTAAAAAAACTAACTAGAGATGAATTAATCCGCGTAGGTGATTGGGTAGAAAAAATTATACTTTCTGACAAATCTCAAGACTGGGCTTTAGCAATAAATTTTCTTTTTTCTTATCTTAATCCTGTTCATGAAAAGAGAATAGGTAAATATTTATCTAAAAGATTTCCTCATATACCAATATCGATTTCACATGTTGTGGCTCCAATTTGGCGTGAATATGATAGGGCAACGACAGTTATTACTGATGCTTTCATCAAAAGGGTAATTGGGGAGTTTAGTAAAGAAATCGAAGAAGAAGTAAGACAGATAGGTTTTCAGTCTCCACTTTCATTAATGAAATCTAATGGTGGGCATGCCGCTACGGATAAAATTTCAGAGGTTCCAGTGCAGATGCTTCTATCTGGGTTAGCTGGCGGAGTCATAGCAGGAAAAAGGTTTTCAGTTGATCATTCAAACGGAAACTCCATCACACTTGACATGGGTGGGACAAGTGCTGACGTTGGGCTTATAGAGAATGGTGATTATAGTTCAACTAGTGAGTACGAAATTGAATGGGGTGTGCCAGTAAATGCTTTATTTATTGATTATAAAACTATAGGAGCTGGTGGAGGTTCAATAGCAAGTATTGATAGCGGTGGTTTACTTAAAGTTGGTCCAGAAAGTGCAGGTGCTTACCCAGGTCCAGCTTGCTACGGACATGGCGGAAGAGAACCAACTGTAACTGATGCTAATGTAGTTCTTGGAAGACTAGATCCAAATTTTTTCCTAGGAGGAGAGGTTAATCTAGAACCAGAATTATCTATGCGTGCTATTGAAAAATTAGGACGTAAAATAGGGCTTAACGTTTATGATACCGCATTAGCTATTCTTAGCACTGCTGCAGCAAACATGGCAGATGCGATCAGGTTGCTGACAGTTGATAGAGGTTTGGATGCAAGGAATTTTTCTCTGATCTCTTTTGGAGGTGCAGGCCCTTTGCACGCCTCAGAAGTTGCTAAGGTACTTGATATCAGCAAAGTGATTATCCCTCCACATCCTGGTTTATGCTCAGCACTTGGTACTGTTTTGACAGACCTTAGGGTTGATAGAGCTAGAACGGTTTATCATAGGACTGATAATTTAAATCTAGAAAAAATTTCATCCCAATTAACGTCATTGGTAGAAGAGGCAAAGGATGAAATTAAACGTGATGGCAATAGAGGTAATGTAGATTCTATCGCCTATTTGAACATGCGTTATCTGGGTCAAAACTTTGGAGAGCTTATCCCTATTGCGGGCGTAAAAATAAACGAACGTACTGTGAAAAAAGCTATCCATGATATGAATTCAAAACATATGGAACTGTATGGTTACTCAATGCAGGATCGAGTAGTTGAGGTAACTGAGTTAAGAGTCATATTACTTGGAGGAAAATCTGTGGTGGCCACATTATCAGCTCCAAAAAAGAAACCTTTAATAAAGTTTTCTAATAGGAAAGTATATTTTGAATCTGAAGGTTTTATAGATACACCTGTATATAGAAGAGAAACTATCGGTTTAGGTAAAAAAATAAAAGGACCAGCTATTATTGAGGAAATGGATTCTACAACTCTTGTCCATCCCGGTTGTACACTCCAGGTTGGAGCAGATGGATCTCTATTAATAAACCACTCACAAGTTTTTGTTGGCAATAAAATACGTAGAAAAGATATTTTTAGTGATAAAGATCCAGTAACCCTAACAGTGGTTGATAATGCATTAAGAAATATTTGTGATGAGATGGGTAGTGCGATGATCCGTACGGCTTATTCTCCTATATTCAGCGAGTCCAGGGATTTTTCCTGTCTTTTGTTTGATCGTTTTGGCCGAATGATAGGACAAGCTGAAATGAATCCAGCGATAATGTGCGCAGGTTTACATACTGTCCCTCATTGTATTGAGGAAGTAGGAAGGGATAATTTTTTTCCTGGGGATGTAGTTGTTCATAATGACCCCTATCGTGGACAATGTCACATGCCCGAACATCTGTTACTTAAACCCGTTTTTATAGAAAAAGAACTAGTTGGATTCGCAGGTAATATAGCACATATTGGTGAAATAGGTGGTATGGCTATTGGATCTTTTGCCTCTACAGCTACTGAGGTTTTCCAAGAAGGGCTTCGTATCCCGCCCGTAAAATTAATGTCTGAGGGTGAATACGTCAAAGAAGTTTGGCGTATTATGATGGCTAATCATCGGACTCCTGATGCAACTTGGGGTGATTTTCATGCTATTCTTGGTTCTTTAAATACTGCTGAAAGTCGACTTCAAGGTCTTATAAAAAAATATGGGTTACAACAATTTGAAAAAATTTGTGATGCTTTAATAGACCATGCAGATAAGTGGATGCGCGACCAGATCAAACGCATACCAAATGGAACTTATACTGGACAAGATTATTTTGAAGATGATGGTGTAGTGAGAAAAAGATATTATTTTCGCTCAGAAGTGCATGTATCAGATAAGGATATAGTGATTGATTTGTCGAAGTCAGACAAGCAGGCGCTTGGTCCAATTAACGTTACGTATGTCGCTACTGCGGCAGCAGGTTGTACAGCAGTATTGCAGAGTATCAAAACTAAGGGTGTTCCATTAAACTCAGGTGTATTTAAGCCCATAAAAGTTATTGCTCCACCTGGAACAATCGTAAATCCAATTTTTCCAGCTCCAAGCGTTGCTGGTAATACAGAAGGTCAGCCACGAATTATTTCCTGTGTTCAAATGGCTATGGCTAAAGCTTTACCAGGAGAAGTGGGTGCTGCTGAAGGTGGAACAGCTTGTAATCTTTTAATGGGTGGGATACATCCAGATACTGGTGATTTCTGGGCTCATTATCAACTTGATGGAGGTGGATGGGGTGGACGTCCTGACAGAGATGGTAACAACGCACAATGTATCCCACACGGCTCGACGATCAGAAGTACTCCTTCAGAGGTTTTTGAAACTAGATACCCTTTGCGAGTTTTGGAATATTCTCTAAGAAATGACTCAGGTGGTGCAGGAAAATTTAGAGGTGGATTGGGTGTGAGAAGATTATTCGAGGTAACAGCTCCGAGTATTACCTTAAGTGCATTACTAGATAGGACAGAGGAAGGACCATGGGGACTTCTTGGAGGCTTATCCGGAGCTCCAGCAGCCATTCTAATTAAAACACAAAAAAGTTCAAAATTTCGTTCTTTTGTTGATGAATTTAACACTGTAAGTCCAACAAAGTTCATCAACATCACCTTAAACCAAGGCGATCAACTATTACTTCTCGCACCTGGTGGTGGGGGCTATGGAAATCCAAAGAAACGTAAAAAACAATTAATAGAAAACGATCTAGCCGACAGGTTTATAACAGCTAAGAGCCAAAGAAAACTATATAAAGTAGACCGCAAAGAATGAGCGATTAAGTCTTTTATATTTTTTTGTCATTTAATTTATTAGGATTATTAAGGGCGGGGGCTATGTATGCTAGAATATATAAAGACAGCATCAAATCATGGTGTTGTTGAAGTTATACTTAATCGTCCCGAGAAGCATAATGCTCTATCAGAACTTTTAATTACTAACCTTACGAAAGTTATAAGAGACATTTCTAGCTCAGATAAATTACGATGCGTTATTGTATCGGGTGCTGGAAAGGGATTCTCATCCGGAGCTGATATTGATGAATTAAGAAACCTTAATTATAAAAATGCTGAGATATTTATTCGTCATTTACACGGAGCTTGTCAGGCAGTTCGAGACTGTCCAGTTCCAGTTATAGCGAAAGTTCATGGGCCATGTATAGGTGCTGGACTCGAATTAGCAGTTAGCTGTGATCTAAGGTGTGCCTCTTATACATCAACATTTTCTATGCCAGAAGTTCAAGTTGGCATCCCGTCAGTGATTGAGGCTGCCCTACTACCGCGTCTAGTAGGTTGGGGTAAAGCATCAGAGATTTTGTTTACAGGAAAAACATTTGCTGCTGAAGAGGCTATGAAATTTGGTTTGGTAGAGAAATTGGCAAGACCTTCAGAGCTTGATAGTGCTATAGAGGAATGGATAAAATCAATATGTTCTGCAAGTTCTTCGGCTATTCGTGCTCAGAAGAGTCTAATGCATCAGTGGGAACAATTGACGATTAATGATGCAATTGAGTCAGGTGTTTCATATTTTAAAGAATCATATAAGACAGATGAATTGAAAACTAAACTTAAAGTATAAAGTATAAAAAACCGTGTTAAGTATGGAGTACTAATTATGAATGAAAGTAGCAGTGGGTTTAGTCTTGGTCATCAAACATTTGTAGATACCATAAATAAAATAATTCCTGAGATTAAGGATGATGAAGGACAAATCCCACATGTTTTAAATGGGATGTTACATGCTGTATTTCACGCCACGTATGCATTGGCACCAGATAGAGACATTGCAGAGAGGATAATAAGTGGTGCAAAGAATCAGGTACTTTTAAGTTTAGAAGCAGAACAAACTGAAAAGACTAGAAACAAATAGTCCAACACCCTATTGAACAGGAGTATTAAACTACATGTTTCCCAATGTATTTTCTTTATTTGAGGATTCTACACTAAAATCTCCGTTAAGTGCGTGCCTCTGTGCACCTCCTATGAAGGGTCGTGCCTACTACCCAGATGGTTTTGAAATAAATTATAAAACTGCTTATTCAACTGTTAAAGATCTTCAGGCAACCTATACTAATTACGGTTATGGAAATAACCACCGTGTGGCGGTTCTTCTTGAAAATAGACCTGAGTTTCATCTTCATTGGCTAGCTCTAAACGGTTTAGGTGCCAGTATTGTCCCAATAAATCCAGATTATAGAGAAGATGAGATTATTTACTTACTCAATCATTCAGAGTCTTCACTATTGATCACAATCCCAGAGAGATTCTCAGACTTAGGAGTAATCACAAAAAGATGTGAGTTTGAATTTCCAGTTATTGATGTAACAAATTTTCATGAAACTTTACAGCCTCCAAGAACAAAGGCTACCAAAATGCAGGAAGAATTAGATTCTGAGGCAGCACTGCTCTATACCTCGGGGACAACTGGTAAACCTAAGGGGTGTATTTTAACAAATAGATATTTTTTAAATTCTGCCAAGTGGTATTTGGAAGCTGGAGGATATATGGCCTTAGAATATGGCCAAGAACGTTTGTTAAATCCACTACCTATGTATCATGCAAATGCGATGGCTATAGGAAGTATGGGTATGCTTGCATCTGCAGGGTGTATTGCAATGCTTGATAGATTCCACCCCAAAACATGGTGGGAGGATGTCATAAATTCTCAAGCGACTATTATACATTATTTAGGAATAATGCCACCTTTATTACTCAATCAGAAACAGACCCACTTTGAAAACTCTCATAGTGTTAAGTTTGGGGCTGGTGCAGGTATAGATCCTAAACACCATGAGTTATTTGAAAAACGCTTTGGTTTCCCTTTGGTAGAAGGTTGGGGTATGACCGAAGTTGCAATGCCGACTTGGGCAAGTCATGAGCCCCGTTTAATAGATACACGTGCTTTTGGGCGACCTCTCTCAGGCTGTGAAGTGCGTATAGTAGATAATCAGGATAAAGAGCTGGCGTCGGGAGTGCCAGGCGAATTAACAATACGAATGACTGGTGAAAATCCTCGTCAGGGTTTGTTTTCAGGTTATTTAAAAGATGATGATGCTACCAATCATGCATGGCGTGGCGGTTGGTTCCATACCGGTGACACAGTAGTTCAATCAGCAGATGGAATGCTTACATTTGTTGATCGATCTAAAAACATCATAAGAAGAAGCGGGGAGAACATAGCTGCGGCAGAGATAGAAGCATTTCTTCAATCTGATGAGCGCATTGCTCAGGCAGCAGTAATATCTGTTCCAGACGACTTAAGACAAGAAGAGGTCATGGCTTGTATTATTTTAATGGAAGGTATTACTGCAGATACTAAAATAGCAATAGATATTCAAGATCATTGCTTAATTGATATGGCCTATTTTAAAGCACCAGCATATTTTCTGTTTGTTGATAGTTTACCTATAACCAATACTCAGAAAGTAACTAAGGTTAAAATTTTTCCCGAAAATGTTGATCCTCGCAAGGTAGATGGCTGTATTGATTTAAGATCAAGGAAGAAAAAAAATAGTTAGCTTATTAACCCTGCTAAAACTAATGTGCACCTCCTATCCTAAGTTTCATGGAGTCCAATTGTTCTGATTAATTGTTTGGGTCTTGGAATCTCCAGATGTGACTTAGATATTGATTCAATTTTCCTTAATATGTCAGGTGAAAAACAAGAAACTTCACGTTGATTCATGTCTATGTGAATGCCAACGGATTCATTTAAGCACGCTGTATAGTTTTCAACTTCATGTTCAATATAGTGGAGAAAGTGAAGTCTCTTAGTATCGTAGTCTAGTAATTGGGTGCGCACGATAACAGGTGCACCTTCAAGAAGTTCACGAAGAAAAACTACCCTCATATCAAGAGCAAAATTAGATCTGCTTTCCTTTTTTATATATTGGTTTCCCATTCCAAGAAAATTAAAAAATTTGTCTGTGGCTTGATCTCCGATCATAACATAATAGGCCACATTCATATGACCATTATAATCTATCCAATCAGAATTTACTTTCGTACGGTGCAAATTTAAGGTTTTATCGTTAGACATTATCTACCTGTAATTTTTATAAATTATCTATTTAGCTATAAAAACTTATTTTTTAATTACGGATATTACTATTTCATTACGTCTAAAGATAGATATTGTCCAAGGTGGGTCATAAAAATAAGCACTTGGGTCGCCAATAATACCCCATCCTGAATTATCTAAAATTTTAAGAAGTTCCAAAGTTTTTGACTCAACAATGGATTCATTTGCTTGACCATTAAACCTTAAAACTGCCTGAGATTGTGCAGGGATTTTAACCAGATTGACGTTCTGATCCGTGGGTTTTGGAGCAGTTTGATAGCTATATTCAGCGGGTAAAAAAAATCTCATTCTCATCTGACCTTCAGCAGTTCGAATAGATTCAACTGGTGCGGTCATAGATATTTGTTCTGATATATATGAAGACTCAACTGGTACAGTCATCTCAATATCTGATTGAGTTCGGTTAGACCCTGAGATGTATTTAAATAGCCGTTTAAATGCGACGTTACGAGATTGGTCATAGTCAGCTATGTCAACAGTTGTCTCTGCTACAAGTAATGAAGGAACTCGACGTATGTATGTATAACTATTCAATTCATCAATAAGGTCAAAAGAGGGTTGCTCATAGCTAGATCTAATTCCAACAACGGAACATCCAGCTATTAAGGATGTAGAGAAAAAAATTAATAAAATCCTTAGCATTATGATTCTTTATACACATATAATGAGTATTTAGTTTACATTCTAAAGTAAAATAAAATTAATATTCTTATAGGACCTTATATCTCAAGATAATAAATAGAGTATTTTAGCTCAGTTTACATAAAACTATTTGTTTAAATTAAAATGGACAGTATAAGAATTCTTATAAAAATAAATCCGATATATTTACTTGGATGGGCAGGTTTAATCCCGTTTTGGGGCTTAACGATAGTATCTCACTGTAATAATGATTATGCGAATTTTGCAACGCAGCTTCAAGTTTTTTATGGGGCTGTAATACTTTCATTCTTAGGTGGTATTCATTGGGGTATACCTATTCTTCGAGAGAGATCTAGTCACCAAAAGCACCTTTATTGGGGTGTTGTTCCCTCATTAATTGGTTGGTTAGCTTTAGCCTTACCTACAACATGGACCATAATTATTCTGGCAATAGGGTTTATTATAAGTTTCTTGGTGGATGTCTGGTTTTTCAGTGCATCGTCTTATTATTGGTATAAACAAACTCGTTTTTTTCTCACCATTATGGTGGTTTTGGCCTTACTTATAAATTTGGCTTCAATCTACTAAAAACTCTTAAACATAACCTTTTGATCGCTCATCTTTTCAATCTGAGCTTGAGTCATCCAACAGGATAAGAAAAAAGTTCCTCTTGTGATTATTTTGCCTAGTTGTTTTTTTGAAATTTCATCAGCATTCGGTGCTGGGATAGATATACCATTACCCTTTAGCAAATTTCTTACAATACTTGCCTTGATTCCAAAATTCGTGTTTTCTGGAATAGTTTGCCACTCTTCAAAAATTTTCTGAAAATCAAGTTTTGCGACAGCTACCCCAACAACGTGCCCCTTGCTGTTAAGGATTGGCCCACCACTATTACCTGGTTGCAAGGCAGCATCAATTTGCATATTGGAGTAGTTATTCCCAATCCCTGTTATGGAACTTATAATTCCACGTGTAACTTTAATTGAAGTGCTTAATTGTTGCCCAAAGGGATATCCTCCAACAAAAATATCCTCAAGAAGATCTGGGTCTTCTCTACTAAGGGTAAGCACAGCAGGAGGAATGAAATCGGCTTTTAAAATGGCAAGGTCATTTTGTGGATCAAAACCAATTTTAATAGCAGGTATAACTTTGCCCTGATAATGAACTTTTACCTGCTGACATCCGTTAATCACATGGTTATTTGTAACTAAATAACCATCCTTTGAAACAGCAAAACCAGTACCAGAAGCAGTATAAAAGATCTCCCTTTCTTTAAGTAGGCGTTCCCGTTCATCATACTTTAATTCAGGCTTGGCTTGCTCCCTTTCTAGTTCGTTCGGACTTTTCTTTACATATTGAAACTCGTCATTCTCCCAGAATCCTTCAATTTCTATCCCATACAGTTCAGATTTGGGACCATGGATATATTTTCCATGACCGTGTCTAGCCCATTCCTTCATTTGACCAACATATTTATCTCCATTCCATTTTGTTTCAGAGCTCCAAGTAAGATTGACCCAACTTGGTGAGTTGTTCTTAAATGCTCCAATTGCTATTGAACCATCTGCGTAGATATAAGTGCCTTGGCCGTTATATATTCCATCCCTAAACTCCCCAAAATATCTATCTCCAGAAAATTCACCAGAGGAACTAGGTATGAAGGTGCCAAATCCATTCAATGATCCATTTAAAAATGTTCCAACTAATATAGCTCCATCGTTGAAGATATATGCACCTGTTCCATCAAAAAAGTCATTCCTAAATGTACCAACATATTTATCTCCAGCATAATCACCTGTTGGGTATACCACAAAGCCCATTCCATTGGGGGAGCCATTTCTAAATTCGCCAGAATATTTACTTGAACCAGAATCATAAAAGCCATAACAGTTATGCCAATCTGAAATATTAGATTCAGTACATGCTGAAATGTTGCTTAATGTAGGAGTATATTTTTTTTCTTTATTTAGTACGTTCACTTCTCCGTCTTTAAGCATTATTCTATCAGTAAAACCATTTACATATGTGATAGTTCCATATGCATTCTCCCAACCTTCATATTTACCTATAAAAATCTTCCCATCAGGATATATATATACTGCTTGACCAACCGGTTCATGATCTTGAAAGGTTCCAATTACTACGTCACCATCATTGAAGATAAATGTGCCCTGACCATTTAATCTCCAATCTTTAAATTCTCCCATATATATTTCATCAGTAGCTACACCTACACCCCAGCCATCAGGTTGATCATCTTTAAAGGTTCCAACAAATACATTGCCATTTGCAAAGGTATAGACTCCTTGTCCGTTATATTTTCCATATCTTACTTCACCCACATATTTGTCTCCAGCCCAACTTCCAGCATGGACTAACGTACCCCAACCATGGTTAATACCATTACTAAATTCACCTATATATTTAGCCCCATCTTCATAGGCTTGAGAACCAAAACAATTTTCAAAGCTAGACATGTAGGAGTCAGGACAAAGGTCCAAATTAGATGCACTTGCACTGAAAATTCCAAAGGTAATCCCAAGTGATAATAGTGCGACTATCAGTGATGCAAATATACGGGTCATTAATCAGCACCCTTTATAATTCTTAGCGACGCATTCACGGGCAAGTGTTTGTGCTTCTGCGATTTGGGCAGGGGTCATCTTTTTGGCAACGGTGTCTTGCACCTTCCCACCGTCCTCATTTCCATTAGACGCACCGATATTTCCCCACATATGGGCATAGACATTATCCTGTATCACTCCATTCCCTAATCCGTACATCACACCCAGATTGTACTGGGCTTTGGCATACCCCTGTTCGGCAAGGGGTGTCCATTCACGCAAAGCGGTTTCGAAGTTACCTTTTTGTGCAGCAGTTACCCCCTTTTGCAAATCACCACTCCAGCCTTCCCTTGTATTCTCTACAAGTGTGCTAAAGAAAATACCTATTACTAATAACGTGGCGCAGATTAGTTTCATCGCAGCTTCCATCCCGTATATAAATGTTAGCGGAGATTTGAGTTAAGGTGAAGGGGGGTAAATCAGCAATTTCTAATCTAGTCGAAGCACACTCAACTCCCGAAGAAGTGCAAGCCTTCTCTGGACATCAATCAAAAAGCATGGTCGAGCATTATTCTCGAGAGAAAAATACACTGGAAATGAGTCTTCGAGCTGTCAAAAAAGTAGAACAATATGTGAATGGTGGGGAGTCGAAATGACGTTTATTGTACACCCTTTCATTTTATTGAACACCCATGCACGATTGCATTAATTTCGAAAGAGTCTAAGGCATTGATTATAAAGGGTAAAGTGGTGGGCGCACAAGGATTCGAACCTTGGACCTAGTGATTAAGAGTCACCCGCTCTGCCAACTGAGCTATGCGCCCCCACTATATAGTTTGAACATATATGTTAAGATTTTATACACTAACCTCTGTCACAAATTTAGTACGTAAAAAAGCATCCAAACCTTCAATTCCGCCTTCTGATCCATATCCTGATTCATTTACTCCACCGAAAGGTGTTTCAGGTGTGGCTACCATAGGATGATTAACGCCTACTAAACCAGTTTCAAGTGCTTGTTCAATCTTAGACGCCTTTTCTCCATCTGAAGTAAATACATAGGCTGCAAGACCAAAAGGAAGAGAGTTTGCACGCTCAACAACTTCATCAAATGTCTTAAAATTTGTCATTGGAGCCAAGGGGCCAAATGGTTCTTCTACCATAATTTTAGCTTTATCTGGCACTTCAGATAGTACAGTTGGTGCATAAAAGAATCCCTGATTCCCTATTCTATGGCCGCCAGTCTGAATTTTGGCTCCATGATCTTTTGCATCTGATACAAAATCTTCCATTACTGGTAAACGCCGAGAATCAATTAATGGACCCATTTGGACATCATTATCAAGCCCGTTACCAACTTTTATGGATTTAGTAATTTCTGTAAACCCATCTATAAAATCTTTATACACATTGTCATGGATATAAAATCTCGTTGGAGATATGCAAACTTGTCCAGCATTTCTGAATTTAAAACCACTTGTAACTTTCAGAGCATTTTCTATATCCGCGTCATCAAAGACAATGACAGGGGCATGTCCACCCAATTCCATTGTGCAGCGTTTCATAGTATCTGCAGCGAGTTTTTGTAAGTGTTTGCCCACAGGAATTGATCCTGTGAAAGACATTTTACGCGGAATCCATGATCCAAGAACATGTTTTGAAACATCATCAGGTACACCAAAAACAATGTTTAGCACTCCATCTGGTAAGCCTGCATCCTGAAAACATCTTGCTAAAGCAATTGCAGTTCCAGGGGTCTCTTCACTGGGTTTAATGAGCATAGAACATCCAGCACCAAGAGCTCCAGCTATCTTTCTTATTGAGTTGGTGCCAGGAAAATTCCAAGCAACAAAAGCACATGCAGGACCCACAGGCTCTTTGGTTACCATTTGCCTAACACCTGGTATTCGTGATGGCACAAGACGTCCATAGGCTCTTTTACCTTCCTCTGCATACCAGCGTGTTGCATCAATAACAAACCCTAGTTCAACTTTTGCTTCTGCTAGAGGCTTGCCCATCTCCATAGTAAGATTTTTTGCAATTTCCTCTATTCGGTCTTCCATAAGACGTGCGGCTTTTTCCATAATAGATTGTCGCTGCAATGGTGGAATATTTCTCCAAACGCTAAAGCCCTCTGCACTAGCTTGCAGGGCATTATCAAGGTCTGTTTTGGAAGCATGAGGTACCTCAGCTATTATTTCTTCCGTAGCAGGGTTTAGTAGAGGCTGGCTTTTTCCTTCACTCCCTTGGCACCATTGGCCATTAATTAACATTTCTATTTTTTCTGAATACATAATGAGTTCCCAAGTTGTGTGTTTTTTTACGCAAAATATTGTTAGAGTTTAAATTACCTTTGATTAAGGATTAGAGAAAATGATTCATATTATCCCTATATTTTTAATTATAAAATCAGATACATAAACATGCTATAAATTTTACTGTGGCAAAGCTAGCTATTTAGCTAGGTTTATAGCTTTTTGGTGTAAATTGTAGCCAGAATTTTGTAATTGGGCCAACTGCAAGGCCCTCGTGATCAAGGCGATCTTTACGCTCAATCGCACTTTTAACTATATGCCCTCCAATCCAGCGAAAGGGTTCATTAGGAAAGTCTTTCTTTAAGGGTCGAACCAATGGGCAAGATGTCCACTCATCTTTGAGGTCTTGAACAAGAGATGCAAGAATATGACTCCCTACACGCGATGGAACTATTCCAGCTCCTGAATACCCATATCCAAATACAATATGGGGACAAGTAGGCAGCCTCCCAAATGTAGGTAGACCATCCATTGTTCTATCTATTGGACCGCACCAAGTTCCTTCAATCTCAACATCTTTTAGGGAGGGGTGATAACTTTCTAAAACTCTACGTAGTTCATTTTCTGACCGACAAGTATATTCGGGGCAAGCATCTAGTCTGTCTCCAAAGGGGAGCCATCCACCAGATTTAGTGAGCATAACTCGTCCATCCGATGTCGGTCGGATAGATTCTATGAAAGTTCTAGAGTCAGTAAATCCAGGAGCGTCATAAAAACCAATATCACGGAGTTTATCTGGAATAGGAACAGTCATTGCAGCATCCGTGAACATTACCATGGCTGAACGTCTTAATTCAGGTATTGAGAGTGACCAACCATACATAGCTAGAACAACTTTACGTGCTGTTATCTTTCCTTTTGTAGTTTCAACAGTAGGGGGAGTTGTGCGTCCAAGTTTTGTCATAGGTGTCTTCTCAAAAATTCTTACACCTTTATTTAAGGCTACTCGCCTTAAGCCACGGACTAAGTTACCTGGATGTATCATGATACTAGCAGTATCTATTACACCAGCTATTAAGCTGTCAGAGCCTGTCATTTGTTGAATTTTGTGTTTGTCTAGCACTTGATAGCTATGAACCTGAAAAGCCTCCATAAGAGATAGCATCTTATCCCAATGCCCCGATTGCTTTTCACAAGTTGCACCCCAAATAGTATTCGAGTGGCTAATTTGTGTGTCAATATCATTGCTAAGGCTGATTTCTCTAATATCATCAATAGCAGCTATTGAAGCACGACCAATATGTATAGCTTTTGATGTATTACTAATTTTTTCAAGAAGTGGGAGTTGAAGCCACATTGGCAGTGCAAAGCCTGCATTTGCTGCACTCGCTCCTGCACCACAAATGTCTTTTTCTATAATGGCTACATCCATTGAAGGATCTCGGTTTTTTAATTCAATGGCTGTCCAAAGGCCAGTATATCCCCCACCAACAATCACTACATCAACCTTAAGATCCCTATCTAGGGGAGTGATATTATGTGCACTTTCAGAGAGTAAGGCTTGTTGAAGCCATGGGCTTTGCATGTTTGAATATTTCCCGTTATTATATGCTATATCTTTGGTAAAACTTCACGGCCAATAAGTTCCAGTTGATCGGGTAACTCTTCAGACGGGACTACGCATAGAATTACTGATGTAGAACCAGAATCAAAAAAATTGTTTATGTTTGTTATGCAATTTTCAGGGGTTCCTACTATTGTCAGAAAATCCAACCATTCATCAGGCATTTGAGTTTCTAGTGCATCAGCTCCACCCGAACTAATTATTGATTTTGTTTTATCACTGATACCGTAAACATCTGATATATAGGTTGGTCACATTGCATTTAAATAAAATGCAGTTGCTGCCCTTACATCCTTCCTTTTTTGTTTGATATCTTTACCTACAGATGCAAGAACGTATGTGACCATCTCGAAGTCATTATTACCTCTTCTTTTTTCTATTCGTTTGTATGCAGTTTCCACATATTTAGGCCCCCCAAGAACTGATACAACCATTCCGTCCGCAATGTCTGCACAAAGGTCAATAGACTTTGGTCCTACCACACCTGTTAATACTTTCACTTCAGGAGCAGGATGTGTCAGGGCTACCTTATCAAAACCAAAATATTCCCCTTTTGCGGTAATTGTTTCACCTGCTAGTAGCCGTTTGACACTTGTTACACTTTCGTGCATTGAATTTAGCACCGAGCGAGGATAGAGATCCATTTGTTTTATCCAAGCTGGAACCCCATGACCAATGCCTAGAGTAAAACGACCAGGATGTGCACGAGCCAATGTAGAGGTTTCCATAGCTGTGACCCCTGGATGCCTGACAACTGAGGAAACTACTCCAACGCCTACTCGTATTTTTGTTGTAGCTTGAAGAGCTAAAGCAGCTGATGCAAATCCTGAAATCATAAAATAATCTTCTGCAAACCAGAGTTCGTCAAAACCGCATAACTCAACTTTTTGACTAAGAGGTACTATGTTTTCGGGAGGAACGTCACCTAGGATAAAAATGCCAACTGGTCTAGTATGTGTCATTAAATGACTCCTTACAGTAGAATATTTTTTTTGTTAACCTAACTGAAAAAATTAACCGTTTGAGATTAAGAATAGGAAATTCTCACTCAATTCACAACTAAAGAGAGCACAAAAACATGACTGACAAAGAGCCAAGAGTAGTTGTTGAGAAGTTTTTAAGTCTTTTAGCCAATGGTACAAAAGATGAAATAGTCAACTGTTTTACTGATGATGGTGCTATAGATATGGCGGGTACACAAGATTTCCCATGGATGGGGAGGTGGCAAGGTAAGGAAAAACTCAAAGAATATTTCACAGTTATGCCTGCAGCTTTGGAAATGTTAGATCATCAAATAACAAAATGGATTGTGGATGGAGATTGTATTAGTGTTACTGGTACAGAACATGGTCGTAGTCGTATATCAGGTAAGGAATATCGTGCAAAGTGGGCATGGGTATTTTATATCCGTGATGGTTCTATAGAATTTTGGGATGCTTATGAAGATACACAAGCTTTTGAGCACTGTGGACCATGGAAATAATTATTAGGTAATTCAGATAGTGACAGGAGAAAAAACTATTAAATTTTCTTTATTGGTTCTGCTGACTATGCTTCTTAGTTTAGGAACTGAGAGTGCACTGAGTGATTCTTGTAAGAATTTAAACAAAAATAAAAACTGTAATGAAACAGTTCTTTCTCACACTGATGAGACAGATACTGTTTCTGAAAATATCGCAGCAGAGATATCTGATCTGCATTTAGAGGTTGAGTTAGCTATAGACAAAGCCTTGAAGGCTGCTGAAGAGGCAGCTTTAGCTGCTGAGGCGGCAGCAGCTGCTAGTTATCATTTAGAAAATCTTCTTAAAAGTTTAAAAAAAGATAATTAGTATTTTATATGATTTGAGGATCCCTCTTGTATTATAATCCTAAGGAAGACTATCATGAGATAAATATATTTATTATAATATCCAATATAAATGGGAGGTATGTAACATGGATATTGAGGCAAGAATACAAAGGCTTGAAGATATTGAATCTATTAAAAGGATAGTTGCAACATATGCAAAAGCTGTAGACCACAATGGTAATCGGGAAATGCTAAATGATGTCTTTGCAGATAATAGTAGTTGGAATTGTGAGGGTATTGGAGGCTGGCAAGGTCATGATGAGGTAGTTCAGGGTCTACACGAAACCTGTACTGCTGTGATTCCATGGGCATTTCACTATATGATGAATTTCATGATAGACATTGAGGAAAATGGGAAAATTGCTCGTGCTGAGTATTATTTGTGGGAAGTAGCAAAGTTTGCAAATGATTCAGGTCGAACTACAGACACCCTTGTTGCTGGATGGTATGAAACCGATTTTGTAAAAGGTGACGACGGAGCTTGGCGTGTCACTCATATGGAACTCAAGTTAAAAATTAATGGACCTGCTCATACAGATTATTGGGAAACACCTATAGCACCATGGAGCGGATAGATTTCATAATCAATTAATCGAATAGAAAATGAAAAAACTAAACGTTAATGCTGATTTGATTTTAGAAAATAGCTTTATTGGGGCTACCAGACAAATTTGTGTTGTAACTCCAGATTTTGATCGTACTGTTAGATCTTTTGTTGACACTTTGGGTATTGGACCATGGTGGATTAATGAGTATAGGCCACCTGAAATACACGGAACTACCTTCAGGGGTAAATCTGTAGAATATGGGATGAAAATTGGATTGGCATGGACTGGTGAGATGAACTGGGAAATTATTGAACCGCTCTTTGGCCCAAATATTTATACTGAATTTCTTGATAAAACAGATGGTAAGGGAGGGGTGCATCACATAGGGTTTTTATCAGAAGATTTTGATAGTGAATGGTCTGAAACTATAAATTCTTTTGTAGGTCGAGGTCACATAATAGTCCAGGAGGGAGGCTGGAGGGGTGTCCAATGGGTATATTTTGAGGGAGATGACCCAGCACAGCCCCAATATGAACTTATCAGGCGCGATCCTGGATGGATTCGGCCAGAGCCTTTGAGGTGGTACCCTCATCCACCAAAATAAAATATTTTAAACTTATGATTGTTAACGTTGTAATTTAATTTTAATGCTTCACATTAATGAACTTACACATGGTTTTGGTCCTAGACTAATATTCAATAAAGTATCTACCTATATCCCAAAAGGGCATAAGGTAGGGGTTGTAGGCTCTAATGGAACTGGGAAAAGTACGTTATTTCGTCTCATTTCTCGGGAAATCAGCCCTGATTCAGGTAATATAAAAATAACTGGTAAATATCGGCTTGGTTTAGTATCCCAAGAAGCTCCGTCAGGAACAAAAAATTTAATAGACAAGGTTCTGGAAGCAGATGAAGAATTGGTTAGGCTTGAGGCCAAAGCACTGGTCGCAACAAACCCAGCTGAAATATCTGAAATTCAGTTACGTCTGACAGATATTGGGGCACATTCTGCAAAGGCACGAGCTGCGACCATTCTTGCAGGTTTAGGGTTTTCGGATGAATTACAGAAACTACCATGCGATTCTTTCTCCGGTGGTTGGAGGATGCGTGTGGCAATAGCAGCAACTTTGTTCTCCCGCCCAGATTTATTGTTACTAGATGAGCCAACAAATCATTTAGACTTAGAAGCTAGTATGTGGTTGGAAGGTTATCTCCAGAAATATGTTGGCACCTTACTTATTATTAGTCATGACCGAGCATTACTAAATAATTCAGTTGAGAATATACTGTTATTAGAAAATCAAAACCTCAAACTGTTTTCAGGAACTTATGACTCATTTGAAAAGATAAGAACTGCTGATAATTTGAGACTGCAGGCAAAAAGAAAAAAACAAATTAATGAAAGAGAACGCATACAAAGTTTTGTTGAACGTTTCAGGGCAAAAGCCACTAAGGCACGTCAGGCACAAAGTAGAATAAAAAAATTATCCCGTATGGAGCCAATTGAAGAAATTTGTTCTAACAATGAAAAGAAATTTAACTTTACTATAAAAGATGAGCTGTCATCTCCCCTGGTAGCAATTGAATCTGTAGACTGTGGTTATAATGACGTCCCAGTACTAAGAGATCTCAATATTAGTCTAGATAAAGAAGACAGGGTAGCTCTTTTAGGGGCAAACGGTAATGGCAAATCAACTCTTATTAAACTCGTTGCGGGGAAAATACATCCCTTATCTGGAGCTATACATAAGAATAAAAAATTAAGAATTGGTTATTTTTCTCAGCACCAGACAGAGGAGCTTAATTTAAACGAAACAGCGTACCAAATTTTAAAAAAACACTTATTAGATCAATCAGAGTTGCGTATCCGCTCTATTCTTGGAGGTTTTGGTTTCCAAGGCTCCCGGAGTGATGTTTGTGTTAGGCACTTGTCTGGGGGAGAAAAAGCCACTTTGCTTTTTTGTCTTTTAAGTCAACAACAACCCCATATTTTATTGCTGGATGAGCCAACTAATCATCTCGATATTGATGCTCGGCAAGCCCTTGTGACTGCCCTTAATGATTATAAGGGAGCAATAGTTCTTGTTAGCCATGATTCTCATATACTTGATCTGGTGGTCGATCGATTATGGCTTGTAGATGGAGGAGGTTGTAGAGATTTTGATGGAGATTTAAATGACTATCGTAAGTTAACTACCGGGGAAAGAACTAAAAACAGGGTTTCTAACTCAAAACTACAGAACAAATTTAGGGAAAGCAAAGTCACTGAACGTAGAAATCGTGCTTATGAGAGAAAAATTACTGCCTCTTTGCGCAAAGATATAAAGGATGCGGAAATTATATTAGAAAACGCAAATACTGAAGTTATTGCATTAGAAAAATTGTTAGCAAAGCCTGAAGTCTATACTGGTCCTACTTCAGATATGTTGCAATTAACTGAGAAGTTAGCTGAAGCCCGAAAAAAGCTTGCTGATGCTGAGGTGCGTTGGCTTGCGGCTGAAGAGAAACTAAATTTTGATATGGGGCATAAATAAATTTATGTTCTTATATCAAAGCCTGATTTAATCACGGAAATTTAAATATTGCAGTGGTTGTACAATATTCATATCTTTTACAACTTGGATGGCTTCTTGTAGATTGTCTCTTTTTTTTCCAGCAACTCTCAGTTCGTCACCTTGAATAGATGATTGAACCTTGATTTTTGAATTTTTGATTTGTTTTATTATTTTTTGAGCCAAGTCGCGTTCTATCCCACTAACGATCTTTACTTGTTGTCTTAAGGTTCCTCCTGTAGCATCTTCAGCTTTACCAAACTCAAAGAAACCACTTGAAACTTTTCTCTTGGCTAAATGACCACGAAACAATTCGTGGACTTGTTTTAATTTGTAGTCGTCATCGGCTTTTATAACCAATAATGTATTATCGGTTCGTTCAATGCTGCATTGTGAGCCCTTAAAGTCATATCTTTGATTGATTTCACGCATAGCAGATTGGATAGCATTATCAACTTCTGGAAGTTGAACTCTTGATACTATATCAAATGTGGGCATTTAAGTTACTCCAAATTAATTATTTTTATTAGATAATAGCATTTCATACTCAGTTTAACTTCAAATATTATATTGGTAAGGTAATTGATATACTAAACTTCTTTTTTATATTAATTTCGTAATTGGTGGATCTTAAATTAATTAACAATCATGTTTGAAAACACCGTTTTTTCTGTTCTTGACCTTTCACCAATTATAAAAGGTGGCGATGCAGCTCAGGCTTTTGCTAATACGGTTGATCTAGCAAAGTGGGCAGAAAATTTGGGATATAGTAGGTACTGGCTTGCTGAACATCATAATATGCCAGGCCTTGCCTGTGCCGCAACTGCAGTATTAGTTGGTCATGTTGCAGGAGCAACAACTAAAATTAAGGTGGGAGCCGGAGGTATAATGTTACCTAATCATTCCCCTTTAATAATTGCAGAGCAATTTAGTGCTCTTGCTACTCTCTACCCTGGCCGCATAGAACTTGCCTTGGGACGTGCTCCAGGAACTGACAATCAAACAATGCAAGCTTTGCGAAGGTCATCTAAAGAAGAAGTTAACCAATTTCCAAAAGATGTATTGGAATTACAGGCATATGTTGGGAGGCAGGTAGATGGTATAGAGGCTGTTCCATCATGCATAGTTCCAGGGCAAGGCTCGGATCTACCTATGTGGATTTTGGGTTCAAGCCTTTATGGTGCACAATTAGCAGCTGCTTTAGGGTTACCTTACGGTTTTGCATCACATTTTGCTCCTTCATTATTGACCCAGGCTATTGAAATCTATAGAGAAACATTTAAACCATCGAATTATCTAGATAAGCCGTATGTATTAGCTGGCTTTAATGTTTTTGCTGCTGAAAATGATGAAACCGGAAGATTACTAATGAGTTCAGCCAAACAAGCATTTTTAAACTTACGGCGGGGAAAACCAATTCCGTTACAGCCGCCATTAGAGAATTTTGATAGCCAAATATCAGAAACAGAAAAAGCTTTTCTTTCTAACCTGCTGGCATGTTCAGCTGTCGGAGGGCCAGATAAAGTAAAAGGAGAAATAGAAGAGTTTATAAAATTCACAGGCGTAGATGAGCTCATGATAGCGAGTCAGATATATGACCATAACGCAAGACTTAAATCATATCAGATTCTTGCTGAAAATTTTAGTTAGATTTAAACAAAAATTTATAATTAGATATATGAAGATTTATAAAAGTCATTCTACTGTTGGACCCCACTATCAAGTCTTCTAGCACGACCAACTAATATACCAACAATAAACAGATTGATTATATTAAATACCAAAGCGTTAACAAAACTTAGTGTGTAAGAACCAGTTATATCGAAAAGTTTACCAGCAACCCAAGCTCCAATAGCCATACCTATTATAGTGGAAAAAAGTGCTAAACCTATTCTCCAGCCAGCTTCATGAGGCGGGAAGTATGTTCGAATGATCACGGCATAAGATGGAACTATTCCCCCCTGGGAAAGGCCAAAGCATGCAGAAATTATGTATAATCCCGTTAAACTATCAACGCCTAAAAAGGCGACAATTGCACAACATTGAAGACTTGAACCAAATAAAACTGTTTTTAGGCCTCCAATTTTGTCACAGATAAATCCTGATGCTAGTCTTGAAATGATGCCAAATCCAAACATCAAGCTTAACATCTCTGCACCACGTTGGGCAATGAATCCTAAGTCTGTGGCATAAGATACAATATGTGCTTGCGGCATTGACATTGCTATGCAGCAACCTATACCCGCACAACAGACTCCAAATTGAAGCGTTTGGGGTGAAAACCCCAGAGGTTTACTAAAGCGTTTTTCCATATGATCAGAATTCAATTTATTCAGATGCACTGGTCTACGCCAAAACATTAATGAAAGCGGAATCATGGAGCAAAGAGAAATTAATGCTATCCACTGTAAAGCTATACGCCACTCATAAGTATCAAACATTGTTTGAATAATAGGAGGCCAGATAGCTCCTGAAAAATAACTTCCAGAAATCACTATCGATAATGCTAAACCTCTTCTCGCTGTGAACCAATGAGATATATCTGACACAATCGGTGAAAAGGTTACAGAAGATCCCAAGAGGCCAGATAAGATAGAAAGAGATAATACATATTGCCAGAAATATTCAGAAATACCGGCAAGATATATTCCCAGAGGAGCACACAAACTCCCTATTAATAGAGGTATGATAATCCCAAATTTATCAGCAAAGCGACCAAATATAATCCCACCAGCTCCGTAACCAACCATGAAGAGAGCATAAGGTAAGGCCCCAAGAGAACGTGTTATACCGAATTCTAAAGCAACTGGTTTAAGTCCCACCATTCCAATATACATAGCAGCTGTCCCCAAGGTCATGAGTAAAAAGCCAGCAGCAACTCTTATATTAGCATAAATGGGGGAGGAGTGCTCATAACCCGGACCTGTCATTCCTTCAGGGGCTTCGTTTATACTAGGTCTATCACTAGAATTTTTGTTTTTTATATTGAGACTCATTTTACTGAAATTTTAAATTCTTTTCTTACTAAGGGGTTAATTAGACCAGAATGATAAGTCAGTGCTAGTAATTCGTAATCTAGACCTTTAGAGTCATTTAGAGCAGTTGTTAATCGATTTTCAAGATTAGCAATACTTGAATTCTCTGATGAATAATCAAGAGATTCTCTGCCAATTAAAAGGTAAGCAAAAAAAGAGGCTGTTGAGGTGAGAGATGGATTTATATCGTTACCATAGTGTTTTTTGAGTAACTTTATTATTGTTATTAAGACCGCATCTGGAACAATATTAGGATGTATGCCAGATGCTCTTAATGCATCGCATAGTTCTTCAATTTTTCGAGATCGACCAAAAAGCTGAAGTCCAGGGAATAATGGAAGCCCAAAAACCATGACTAAAATATCTCCTTTAGTATACGGTTATTATTTTATGCTCTCATGTTAATATTGAAATAAAATATCAAACTATTTTCCATATTGAGGTCATTGATATGAACCAATGCCGGATAATTTTCCTAAATACATTTTGTGTGGATGTTTTAGTCTACCTATTGAAGTATAAGGGAGTGCAATTATGATTATCTTAAGAAGTTTAAAATATACCTTTATATTCTTTTTTACCTGTTCTTTTTTGATAGTTTTATTACCTATAAATATTGCTTTTTCTGAGAATAGGAACTCTCAGATTATTATAGCCAAATCATTGCAAGATAAAGTAGAGATTGTAAGACAGAGCAATAAAGTTGAGGCTAAGAATATAAGACAGCAAAATCGAAATGAGATAAAAAATATTCGCTCAAAAACTCGAACGGAACTTTTAGAAAACCGTAGACGTGCAAAACTAGAGGCTAGTTCAGAACGTAGTAAGCATAGTTTTCAAATAAATAATATGCGCCTTCAGAACCAGCAAAAGGCTAATGACTTAACTGAAAAGAATCGCCATAAAGCACAAAAAATTATTACTGGTGAAGGCAATCAAATAGAAAATTCTCTGAAAACCTTGATTAAGCAAGAGATAAACCTTGCACGTATTCTCCATAAAAATGAGAATATTTCTGAGTTACAAAAGGCAAGAGATGAATTTAAAAAGGAACTTAAACGATCAAAAGAAGAGCAAAGAAGGAATAGAAGGTTGAATAAAGCAAACGCTGAAGAAATGAGATTATTGCATCTCAATGAAATACGTTCAGAAATAGAAAGAAGTCGAATGGAATTGAGTATACAAAGAGAAAGTCACGAATATTGATTTCGATGTAGATATAAGCTTTAATTTTACGCTATAATTAACAATGATAAATATTTGTCTGCAATATATATTTGCAACTGTCACTAGTTTTAATATTTAGGTAATTTAACCTATGCCCATTTTACGTCAACTAGCTTGGACGGCACTTAAGAGAGCTGCATCAAATCCGCGGGTGCAGCAAAAGGCTATTGATACTGTTAAAGCAGTAGATAAAAAAATGGATCAAGCTGCAGAAAAAGCAGTGAGGAAGATTGGAGGGTCGAGTCCAGCAAGTGAGTTCATAGATAAAACTGATAAAAAAATAGATGCTGCTGCTGAACGTGTTGGTCAGATAGCTGCATCAGATGACCCTGCAAGAGAGTTTGGGCGTGTAATTGGAAACCTTTTCCTAAATAAAGAGAAAAAGTAATTATTCTTCATTATTGCTCCACCTTGAGGAAGCTAAAGATTTTGCCCTTAAAATACCTCTATTATGTGAGTTAAGGCTATGCTTAATCTCTTCAAGGCTTAAAATAGGTTCTTCGCCGGCACGAAACATAGCCCCACTTGATGCAGCGATGAGAATTACTTCCATCATCGTAGCTATATCTTGCCTCATACCTAATTTTGCAAGTCTATTACTTTTGTTAGCAAGTTCCCGATGCTCTGATAAAGCATCTTTAAATTCTTGAGTTTCAATGTCCTCACCAGAATTCCAGCTTAGCTTTGCACTTTGCCACATAGAATGCAAAAGATTCACCCGTCTAATCAAATCAAATTCAAGCATAGATTCATATATTTTTAGTCCACCTACTTTCTTTACTGCATTTTCTGAAACTTCAGACCAAAAAACTTTGTGCATCTCAGTAGTTAAATTACCTTTAGGTCCAAGGATAGAAGCAACTATTGCAACTTGACCTTGTGTAAATTCAATAATTGGGGGTTCATAATTTTTCTCTTTTGCTTGGACGACCCCACAATAAAAAAAAAGTAAGAAATAAATTTTGAGAGATATAAAAGCTAAATCTTTAATATACCCATGCATTGTGATCTACTTTCTCCAGAAATTTCTTAATAAACAGATTAAAAAAATCAGATAAAACCTTAGATTTAGGTTGCAAAAAGACCTTTATCTGTAATTTTCCAGATATACTAAAAACTAAATTGTTGCATTTGGTCATTTAGAGTTTTTATGTTTTTTTGCTCCAGACCACCATGGTACAATGCGCCTTTTAAACATTTCTCTGTATTCTTTTGTGGTTTCTGGAAGTAATTCACCAGTTCCCCAGTCAACAATTACTGCGTAATGGCGCACAAGGTCCATTTCATCGAGTTCACCTTTTTTATAGAGTTGTGCAACTTTTTTAGGGTCTAGCTTTATGCGATTGATTCGTTCTTTTTTTATTTTCTGTCTAGCAATTTTTGTTGCTTTTACATCAATCTTATATTTTGCACGATCCTGATCAACTAGGTGTAAGATAACACCATAGTCCTTTTCTGCACGTTCAACTGATACATAATCATCTTCTACATCAATCATAACTGCATCTGGATCACGGTCTAACGGGTCACCTAGTCCACCCCCACCACCAGAAGCTCTTTCAAAGGTATCGCCTGAGCCGATGGGAACATCAGAAAAAACAGCACCAAGCCACTCAGCAGCCCTGCTATTTTTTCTTTTAAGCCATAAGCCATGAGGTGTTGAGGGCAATCCTCCTTGTATTCCAAATGCGACAGATCTTTCTCTATCACATATATAGGATATAATTGTATCTTCAGCCTCTCGAAGAATGCTTGTCTTCTTGGCTCCTATCCCCCCTCGCCATTGTCCAGGTCCTCCTGAGTCAGTAACCATTTCAAAACCGTTAACCATTATTGGGCATAAACGTTCTTGACCCTCCACAGGTTGGGATTGGAGGCCAGCACCAAAAGGGGAATTAGTAACATTCAGCCCATCTAAACCTTTACGTCCACCCCAACCTCCTGGCATCCAGTCATAATACATAAAATATGGGTTCCCAGGCTGTCTTGTATCTCTTCCTCCAGTCAAAAGATATTCTAATTGATAAGCTGCCGCTATGGCTCGTTCTGGTAGAATTTCTGACCATAGCTCAAAGATTATCGCCATAATTTTTTCAAACACCATTAAAAACCCAGTCACGGCAACAGGCCATTCTGCACTAACAATAGTATTTTTCGGTGCAATAATATTAATAGGGCGGTAAAATCCAGAGTTTAATGGTAAGTCAGGAAAATACGTTTTCATGCTCGCTACAACTGCTGAGAAAGTTGATCCAAAAGCTGAATTATAGAGTGTACCTATTGTCGGGTGAGACCCTGTAAAATCATATGTTACTTTATCACCACTTATGGTTAATTTAACTTTTATTGGAATTAATCCTTCTGAGCCCGCAGGATCTTGATCAACATAATCAATACCTTCCCAACTTCCATTGGGCAGTTTTTTAATGCGAGCTCTTGCCGCACGTTCTACATAATCCTGAACCTCTTGGAACCCTGTCACTACAGTATCTTTTCCGTATTTACTTACTAATCTTAAAATTTCACGCTCTGCGACTCTAGTTGCCTCTGATTGTGCGTTCAGATCTCCGTAAATGGTTGCAGGATCTCGTGTCATCGATGCAATTAACCTTGCAACGTCTGATCTATACTCTCCTTTATGCCAGACTCTAACCGGAGTAATTCTCAAGCCTTCACGAAACATATCTCGTGCTTGGACATCAAATGACCCTGGTACTGAGCCTCCAACGTCGGCCCAATGCCCATTAGATTGGGCAAAACAAATCAATTGATTTCTGGAAAACACTGGTCTTATAACGCGTACATCATTGAAGTGAGTTCCTCCGAGATAGGGATCATTTACTAGAAATACATCACCTTCATTTATATCTTGTCCAAAATGATCAATGACTGCTTTACAGCTGTGATGCAGTGTACCAACGTGGACGGCTATATCTTGATTTCCTTGTGCAATGGAATCTCCATTCGCATCGTTAAGAGCAGAAGAGAAATCACGATTATAAATTACAAAACTATAACAAGTTCTCAGAATCTGCTCTGCCATTTGGTCTACAGTTGTGATATACGAATTTTTTAATACCTCAAAGGTCACAGGATCTAGGGACATTTTGCGGGAGTTTTTTCCTCTAGATGGCTTCATTACACTCTTTTTGTTTGGTTTTTTTGACATAATTTTACTCATTTTTTAATCCCCGTAATCTTGATCACTATGTTTAGGTATTGATCTACCTTTGCAATCTCACCAGGTGGAATTACCGTTGTAGAATCAAGCTGAGAAATTATTGCTGGACCTTTTATGATAGATCCAGCCATTAGATTATCTCGAAGGTATACAGGTGTTTTGATGCCCCCCTTTTTCTCATCGAACCAAACAGTTCTATAACTATCAGGAATATCTGATCTTTTTCGTACATGTTGTTTTGCAAGTTGTGCTTTGGGTGTAACGCCAACAGCTGAGAGTGAGATCCTAAATAAATCAACAGATGTCTCATCTCTACGGAAATTATATTCTCTTTCGTGCTCTTTATGAAAAAGTTGAACTATAGTTTCAATGGAAGTAATTTTTTTGGGAGCTGAGACTGAAAGCGTTCTCCATTGTCCTTGATACATCATGTCGATAGATCGTTGGAATATCATATCTTTTAAGGCAACTCCTTCATTCCTTAGTCTTTTCTTTGCCTCAAGTTCTATCTTCTTGAAATCATTTTCAAGGGCTTTAACACTCACTTTATTTGCCGCACTGATATAGCTCTGGCTTATGTCGTGCCTTATATCTACTAATAGGCATCCCATAGCTGATGTAGTTCCGGGGTTTGGGGGAATTATTACAGTTGGAATTGAAAGCTCTTTTGCGAGGGCAACACCATGTAGTGGCCCTGCACCACCAAATGCGACAAGAGCAAAGTCACGCGGGTCGTAGCCACGACTAATGGATATAAGCCTTACTGCATCTGCCATATTAGCATTAGCAACTGATAGAACTGCTTTTGCTGCGTCCGGAATGCTTATTCCTAGTGGTTTTGAAACAGTATTTTTTATTGAGGCTTTAGCTAAATCTTCTCTAAGACTAATTTCTCCACCTGCAAGCTGTGAGCCTAGTCTCCCAAGTGTAACGTTTGCGTCAGTATTTGTAGCAATTTTATTACCCTGATTATAGCATGCAGGCCCCGGGTTTGAGCCGGCTGATTGAGGTCCATTCCGCAGAGATCCCCCCTCATCTATAGATGCAAGTGAGCCTCCTCCAGCTCCAATTGTTAACACTTCAATTGATGGAAACCTTATAGGGTATCCATATTCTATATACCAATCTTTGGTGACACGGTTTTGCCCTTCATAGGCTAGAGATACATCGGTTGAAGTGCCGCCCATATCCAAACCAATAGCATTTTTAAAACCACATAACCCTGCCACATATCGGCTTGCAATTGCTCCTGCAGCTATACCTGAACCTGCTAATCTTCCAGCATAGTTTTGTGCAGTTTTTGATGTCATGACACCACCGCCTGAATGGAGAAGTAGCATATCTCTTTTATACCCACTAGAGTTGAGTTTTTTGCTCATCTGATGAGTGTATTCTCCAACTACTGGGGCAAGTGCTGCATTTACTACTGTTGTTGAAAATCTCTCATGTTCGAAGATCTCAGGAAGAGTTTCACTGCTTGTTATAACTCTTATATTTGGAAGTTCACGTTCAATTATTTTACGCATTCTTAATTCATTAGAAGGGTTGATGAAAGCATTCATAAAACAAATCGCAACTGCTTGTATTTCACGTTTTCTAAGAATTCTAACAATTTTAAGTGCTTCTTTTTCACTAAGCTTTTCAACAATTTTTCCTGAACCGTCAGTACGTTCGGATATAGTCAATCGATCACGGCGTCTTACATATGGAGGAGCAAGGTCTTTATATGTATCCCAAAGCTCTTCTTTATTTCCTCGTCGAATTTCAATTACATCCCTAAAACCTTTTGAACATATCATTGCCGTAGCTGGAAGTTTGCGGGTAATGAGTGCATTAGTTGCTACTGTTGTTCCATGAGAAAAAAGAGATACATTGGTAAGATCAATCCCAGAATCTTTTACCCCTTTCAAAGCTCCAATTATAGGATCTTTTGTTGAAGAAGTTTTAGCGTTCTTGATTTTACCACTTTTCTCATCAAGAATTACAATGTCTGTAAAAGTTCCACCGATATCAACGGCTACGCGCATTTTTGTCAATTTTTCTATTACCCCTCATTTAACAATTATTACTCTTAACTCTAAGTTATTCTATGTTTAAGTATGAAAAATGCTAAATCTTAACTTAATTTATTAGTGTAAAATACATAGTATTTCTGCCACTCACATGTATTAGAATTTGCAACTTTGTTGTGATATCACCTTATTTTAAAATTATTAAAATACAATTAAATATTTTCTTCATAGTGCAATAAAAGTTAATCTTGGCTGGGCTTTTTCGAAGAATTCACTAGTTCATGCATGACAGTGATTATTGCAGATGAGTCAATCATTCCATTACCACGCTTTATTAAATCATCAAGTATCTCCAAAGATGAAATTGCAGTAGGTAAAGGCACACCAAATGTATGTCCAAGTTTTAATGCCTCAGTTAAGTCTTTATGCATATTGTTAGCCGAGAAATGTGGAGGAAAAAAATCATTGGATATCATTCTTGGCCCACGTGTTGCCATAGCACCAGTTTGAGGCCCTGTTCCAGGTAATGCAGTAATATCAATTACCATTTGAGGGTCTATCCCAACCTTAGATGCTAGTGTTAATGCCTCCGCTGATGCTTGAATGGTAACTCCCATAATGAGGTTTGCGATAAGTTTAAGGGTAGTTCCGTTTCCACTTGGACCTGTATAAAGAACGAGAGTCCCTAGTTCTTCCAAGATGTGTTTTGTTTTATCAAAAGCCACCTTTGATCCACCTACCATAATTCCTAAAGACCCGCTTTCTGCTACTTTTGGTCCGCCAGATACTGGTGCATCTAGTATTGCAACACCTTCCTTTTCAGCTTTTGCTGCATGAAATCTACTGGCATCTGGAGCGATAGAAGCACAATCAATAATTATCAATTCTTTTTTTGCAGCAGACATAATCCCACTTTTTCCAAAAATTATATCAGCTGATGCAGCAGAATCGGTTGTCATTGTAAATATTATATCAGTTAATTCTGCAAGTTCTGCAGGAGTGTTGGTCATTTTTGCTCCAGCAGAAACTAGAGGGTCACATTTGTTTTTTGTTCGATTCCATACATATAGTGAGTTTCCAGATAGCAATAGGCGATTTGCAATTATGCTACCCATTGTACCCAGACCAATAAACCCAATAGGTATGCTCATGTTTTTTTCCTTTTAATTAGATTGTAAGTTAGTGCTTACCTTTAACATTATCTTTTTTTAAGGTTAACTATCATACAGAGTGGCTTATTATTATAATCAACAATAGTTATTTTAGGTGGTTACTTATATTTACTCTTTGGATAGATTTATACTTAATCAATACGCTAATGATTATTTTTGTATGTTTCTAAATGTTAAATAAATAAAAAGTGATTATGCAAGGGGTCAAATATACTTTTATAATTTAACAGGTAATAAAATGACTAGAATAACTGATCAACGTCCAATTATATTGGCCACACATTTAACTGCAAAAGATTCTGGTGGTCTACCTGAGATTCTAGATTTGAAGAATATTCCCTATGTAACATTACGATTAAACAAAAATGATGAATTGCCCAGGGATATATCAAATTATCGAGGTATAGTTTTATTTGGAGGCATACAAAGTGCAAACGATGATTATATAGACTATATTTATAAAGAATTGAATTGGATAGATAATGCTGTAAATAAAGAATTCCCTATTTTTGGAATTTGCTTGGGTGCACAATTGGTGGCTAGGGCACTAGGTGCCAAGGTATTAAAAAATCGATCAGGTTTATATGAATTTGGTTGGTATCCTGTCGAACCGTCAGAGGCAAATCCTCTTGCAATCAGTGAGTTTTCAACCTTTTATCAAAGGCATGGAGAAATCTTTGAACTTCCTGAAGGCGCAAAACTTGCTGCTACTAATACCACATGTAAAAACCAAGCATTTATATATGGTAATTCTGTTATTGCCACTCAATTTCATCCAGAAATAAACAATAGTTTGCTATCATCCTGGCTAAATAAGCCACGTCCTTTGCAGGATGAGAAGTATTACGGTGCTCAGGATGTAGAAAAGCAAATCAAAGAATCTGCTTTATATATACCTCCTGCTCTTGCGTGGCTTGAGACAACTATTGATATATGGTTGACGTGATCTTTAGAGATAGAAGACCTCTAAATATACTTAACCTTTAGGTATACCTGTTTCTAATGATAATTATTCCCCCTAATATTAATAAACAACCAACTATCTGTAAAATATTAAGAGATTCTGAGAGTATTAACCACCCAAGTGTTGCTGCCATTAATGGTTCTAAAAGAACCAAAATAGATGCAGGCCCTGCTTTTACTTTACCAAGGCCGTAGGCAAGTAAACCTTGGCCTGCTAAATGAGTTATAAATGCGAGGGCAAGTAAAGCAAACCATCCCTGATCGCTCTCTGGAAAGATTTTTTCATTTGATAAAATACTAATAATAAGAAAGAAGGGGGCACTAATAAGTGCGGTCCAGAACATTATAGCACCTGCACCCATGCGGGTTCTGAGAGATCTTACAATTAACACATAGGAACCAAAACATAAGGCAGTTATTAGCCCTAATCCGTCACCAAGAATTGATCCATTACTATAGGTTAAAGTAGCACTCATTAGAGAAATTGATCCTAAAATAGTAAATAAAGCGCCAACAAAAAATAACCGTTGATAACGCTCGCCTAGGAAAAACCATGCCATAATTGTTACAAAGACAGGTGAGGAAGTAGCGAAGAAGGTTGAGTTAGCAACGTTGGTTTCTGATAATGACCAGTGCCAAGATATTAGATCACCCACCCAGAATACACCTGCCAATGACAGTAAAGTTAATTGGATTAAATTATTAGGCAAACAAAGTATGGAAGAAAATTTGTTTTTATTTCCCCCTGATTCAAGTAATTTGGTTTGAGAGTATTCTAGTCGCATCCAAATGTAAGCTAATGGAAGAGACAGTGTGACTCGCCAGAAGGCTATAGCAGCTGGCCCTGCTTCTCCAAATCGGAATAATATTGGTGCTGAGCCCAAAAAAAATGCTCCCACAATTACTGCAATTGTGGCTATACGTAAACTGTTAGGTTGCATAGTAAAATATTTTTTTCACATTTATAAACATCTCATATAATTAATAATTATTATCAGCCAAAGGTTTCAGACGATCACATATAATAATGAACATTAGAGTCTTTTATTTTCCAACTTTGATCTTTGGAAGTGATAGATGAGTTATAGCTGCTAGGAATCCAAGGCCTGCAGCAATAATAGTAACAGTGGAATAACTATTGTAGTTATCAAATAGAGCTCCAGCAGCAAGAGGACCTATCAGACCACCGACCCCGAAAGCAATACATATTCTTCCATAAACTCTTGGCAGGTCACTTAGACTATAAAAGCTCGAAACAGTCACTGGATAACTTGCAGCACAACCACCCCAACAAGCACCAATAACTGCGAGAGCTAAATATAGAACATCTATATTAGGAAATAGCCATAAAATAATGAGAACAAGACCTGTTAGAAAACTAATCCCGATAAGAACAAGGCGCCCATTAATAACTCTACAAATTTGACCCACTAGCAGTGCTCCCGCTATGTATGCAAAATTGGTTATCATAGGTGCTAAGACAATATTTGAAGCATTAAGCTCAGCTGCCATTCCAGATGCATGACCTATCACCATCAAGCTAGTGATTGCTAGAAGTGTCATTCCAACGAACAGTGCTATTACTACTCGTGGTTTGTTAGTTAAGATATCCCGGAAAAGGCCATCTCCCTTACTATCAGGTGATTTTACTTTTGAATAATTCAGGAGTAAAAAAGCTATGAAACTGGCAGTTAGTAAAATAATAGCAGCAATTATTAGTGTCCCATGGGGACCTATAGTTCTAATTAAAGCTTCAAAAATAGGTGGCCATAAAACACCTCCAACTGCAAAGGCAGAAACATTAATACTCATAGCAATTGTTATTGGAATAGGACTAGGATGGCTGGCAGCAGAGATTGCTATAAAGTAAGATACACCTGCTGCAAAACCATAACCAGCTCCAAATCCAATAATAAGGGTGAATATTGACTCCTCTAATCCAGCTAGAGCAAGCCCTGTAGCCCCAAGTGCTCCCATTGCTAGTGCTAATTTATCCAAGGACAACCAATTCAGAAGTTTGTACATTACAAACATTCCAATTGTGAAGAAGATCGTAGCCAAAGAATATGCTAGGCTTACAGATGCACGATCAGAGTCTAAGCTTACTTCAAGAGGAGCTAATAATACGGACCATCCATATAAAAGACCCATAGATAAATTAATTATGACACCTGCAGTAAGAGGAGAGTATGGTTTTAAGTTCAACAAATATATTCACCTTGTTCTGAAATATTAATTGTTTTGGCTAATTAACTAATTATATGTGATTTACGATCAACATTATTAATGATTCCAAAAGGTTGATTATTTTCAATGACTGATAATAGTGCACTAGCAAGAATATGTGCCCAGATCTTTTGATTTTCAGGAATCTCTATTAGGTCTTGCCTAACCTCTATTTCAATATGTGGTAATCCCCGGGCTTGGCCATGTACTGGTATGGTAAAGTCTGAGGGACCTCTTATTGCATAAGGCTGATTATCTCCAATTATTAAATTACTGTTTCTTAAAAGTAGTTCATTGCGAAGTGGTAATACAAATCTTTGATCATGTTCATAGAGTAGGCCAATATGCCATGGTCGGCGAAAATTTTGGAATACTGGAGTGAAGCTATGAATCGCTATAATTACAGGTATTACTCCTTCTAGAATTAGTCTATCTAGCCATTTTTCAATATTTAAATGATACTCTTTGTGAAAAAAAATTGTACGTTCTTTCTTCTCTTTTTCTGAAATATTGATATTTGCTGGGATGGGTGTTCCATCGGCAGTTTTTGGAATAAATGTTGGTGATGACGTTGGACGATTAAGATCAACAATAAGTCGTGAATAGTTCCCTGAAATTAATCTTGCGTCTAGGATTTTTGATAATTCTTTTGCAACACCTAATGCACCAATATCCCAACCTATATGGCGGTTCATTTCTGTTGATGTAATTCCAAGATTATTCATGTGTTTTGGGACAAGATTTGATGCATGGTCACATGTTACAAACCAGACTGATCTTGAATTAAGTGAGTCTAGCTTCGTGAACGGTTCAGGTTCTGTATCAAGAAGGTTTTCAGCTGAAAACGTAAAACTTTTGTCTGCCATCTAAAATAATCTTCAAGTATATTTTTTGAAGGCTAAAGTTGCAGCCGCAAGGTCTTCAAGAGAAGCTCCGACTGACTTAAAGCAAGTAATATCCGTTTCGTTTTTACGACCTGATATTTTTCCTGAAATAACCTCGCTAAGTTCGCCTATAATATTATTTTTTGAAATTACACCAGTTTGTAAAGCCTGTATAATATCACCTGCTTCGGCTAATGCACCCGACATTGTATCAACATATAAGCATGACCTTGCTATAGCTTCTGCATCTGTTTCCCGCATTTCTGGCTTGAAGGCTCCTACTAAGTCTAGATGAGTGCCAGGATTTAACCATCGACCTCTTACTAGTGGATCTTCTGATAAAGTTGCACATGATATAATTTGGGCCCATTTGCAGGCATCCTTAAGGTCTTCAGTTACTGAAACTTGAATTCCAGTTTCCGATAAAATTTCTGAAACAAATTGAGATGCATTTGCACTATTTCTTGACCATACTATGATAGACTCAATAGGTCGCACTGCTAAATGTGCACGCACTAAATGTCTAGCTAGGGCACCAGAACCTACCATTAGTAATTTTCTAGCATTTTGGCATGCAAAATATCTCGCAGCTAAAGCAGAAGTTGCTGCAGTACGCCGGAGCGTAAGTTCAGTACCATTAATCAATGCTAGTGGAATTCCAGAATTAGCATCCATAAGAATATATTGTCCGACCACTGATGGTAAAGGTGGCTCATCAAAAGCATTAGAAGGAAAAATTGTAACTATTTTAACTCCCATATATTTTCCTTGCCTCCATGCAGGCATTAACAACAATGTACCATTCTCTCTATCAGGTATATGGATTGTATGGTGATGTCGTGATGGTTGATCGGGTGGATATAGAAATGCTTTAGCAAGATTATCTGCAAGTTCAACGTAATCTAGGGACTTTTCTAAGTCAGTTGCATTGATAGTTATCAATACTCTTTTCCTCCAAGCAACACCTAAGACAGTGACTTCAACCAGAGACGAGGAAACAACGTATTACTTACAAGTTTAAACGATTTTACTCTTTAACAATGTTCAAACCATAAATTTCTTCAGCTGCTCCCTTACTTATATACCCTTCCGCAAGGTCTTCTTTTACCTGTTCGCGTGGTCGCTTCTTTGGATCACCCCAACCTCCACCACCTGGTGTTTGAAAGCGTATTGAGTCGCCGGGTCTTATAGTAACATTAGACCATTTTGATGGGCTCACTTTATTAAATGCGGTATCTATTCCTTGCCAATCATCAGAGTTAGCCGGGCTGAACCAAGTTCCTGCTGTTCCTCCCGGTTGGCCACCGTATAGACCCCATGGACGATTTGCATGGCGATCTGACATCTGACTACCCGTTATTTCCGTAGAAGTACTTTTAATCACTCGCGTGGTTGATAAACCACCTCTATGAAGACCTGCACCACCTGAGTCCTGAACTAGTTCAAATTTTTCACATTGCAATGGGAAACGAGTTTCGAAAACTTCTACTGGTATAACTCGGCAATTCCCATTAATAGAATCCGTAGCATCATTTCCATCTGCAAAAGACCGACCGCCCCAACCAGATAGCTCAATTGCATAACAAACAAAAGCTTCATCTGCAGCAGAGTCATAACCTCCAAATACAAAATTAGTATGTGTGGCTCCTTCAGCTGCCATTGTTTTTTCTGGAAGAGGAGTAGAGAGTGCCCCTATTACTGTTCCAGCAATTTTACAATGGGTCTCTGTATTCCCCCCAACTTCTGGTGCAGGAAAGTCTACATTGAGTATAGTGCCAGGAGGTGCAATAACTTTTATGGGCCTAAAACATCCTGAATTTTTTGGGATTGTATCATCAGTGCAGTGAAGAATTCCATTATATGACGCAGAGTAAGCTACACCTAAAGTTGCATTAATTGGTCCTTTAGCCTGCTCTGTTGAGCCTGTATAATCAACTACGACTTCATCCCCTTGAACATATACATTTGTATGAATCGTAAAAGGTTTTTTCTCAATTCCATCATCCTCAATAACATCTTCAAAGGTATATTTACCATCAGGGATAGATTTAATCTCTGCACGCATTCGGGATTCAGAGTAGTCTAATAAGTCTGAAACATTCTTTTGAAATGCTTCCTTGCCATATTTTTTAACCATATTTTGTAATCGAGCTTCACCAACATCAACTCCAGCAATCAGAGCACGAAGGTCACCATAGTTGTAACGAGGTGTTCTTACGTTTGCGAGCAATAGCTTCCAAACTTCTTCTACATCTTCACCCCGACTTTTTATTTTTACTGGCGGAACCCTTATCCCTTCATGGAAAATTTCAGTTGCTTCACCTGCAAAAGCCCCTGGAACCATACCACCTATTTCTGCTAAATGCCCTATAGTCATTGCAAAGCCCATTAGCTCATCATCAACAAAAACTGGTTTTATAAGGGTATGTTCAGGGCAATGTAGACCACCGCGATAGGGATCATTATGGACTAAAACATCTCCAGGTTCTATCTCGTCTATGGGGATTTCTTTCACGCAGCTTCTAAGTAAAAGAGGAACTCCACCGATCATTGAAGGGCAATATTCTGCTTGTGCAATCAACTCTCCATCTGCACCTGCTAAAACGCAAGTGAAGTCGAGTGCTTCATTAAAAATAGTTGAATAAGATGTTTTCATTAGCACTATGCCCATTTCTCGGCATATTGCGGTCATGGTGGAGTCAATAATACTCATAGTGACCATGTCTACATCGCTTTTATGAGATTCTGGTGAAGTGCCCATATTAATTTACTCCTCAGCTACTTTGCCAATTAAAAGGTTGCCATATTGGTCTACTTTTAGATTAGAATTAGGTCTTATAACTGTTACAGATGCTGCTTCTTCGATAATGGCTGGACCGATGATCCTGTGACCTGACATAAGGTCTTTGCGAGAAAATACTGGTGTTTCATGGGTTCCATCTTCAAATATAACGCTGCGCCTATTTTTTTCTTTTGGAAAACTTCCCTCACCATTAGTAATTTTTGCGAGTTCTGGTTTTTCCGTAACCGAAACAACAGTGGCTTTGATAGTAATTACATCAATTGATTCACCGGGTATATTGAAGCCAAAACGTGCCTTGTGTTGTGCATGGAATGATTGACACATCTCTTGTGTAGTTGATTCATCAAAAACATCGAAGTTTATTGGAACCTCAAGTTCATAATTTTGGCCTAGATATCGAGCTTCTACAGAACGATAGATCTCAATGTTTTTGTTGTAGCCTTGAGCTTCGAGCTCAGTTTTTCCACTTTCAATTAGTTCAACTAAAGTTTCAGTCGCTCTGTTTGAGTCAAAAGCCTTAGAGGTCATTTGAACTGTTCGTTGAACATCTACTCTAGCATCAGTCATTATAAATCCAAAGGCAGAGAATTGACCTGGATAGTTTGGGATAATTCCTGATGGGATACCAGCATCAGTCATAAGGTCATTTGCGTGTAAGGGACCTGCTCCTCCAAAGGCTAGTAAAGTAAAGTCACGTGGGTCAAGACCTCTCTCAACTAGGACAGAGCGTAAGGCTCCAACCATATTGTTATTTGCAATTTGTACAATAGCTAATGCTGTATCTTCAACTCCTCTTCCCAATTGATCAGCAACTGACTTAACGGCAGAAAACGCAGCCTCTTTATCAAGACTCATATCACCACCGAGAAAGTTTTCTGGGCTTATTCTTCCAAGAACAACATTTGCATCAGTTACTGCAGGTCTTACCCCGCCATTACCGTAGCATGCAGGGCCAGGCTCTGCACCAGCACTTTCTGGACCAACCCTCAGCATTCCGCCTTTATCTATCCATGCTATAGAGCCTCCTCCAGCACCAATAGTTCGGATATCAATCATTGGGATTTGTATTGGAATTCCAAATTCAATATCAAAGTCGGTTGTGAAGCTTTCATGTCCTTCTACAACTGTTGAACAATCTGTTGAGGTACCACCCATATCAAATGTTACGAGGTGATCTACACCACAGAGAGCTGCAATTTGTTTTCCAGCAATTACTCCCCCAGTTGGTCCAGAAACAGTCATCTGTATGGGTGTATTGCCAGCAGAATCAATAGTCATTTCGCCACCATTAGATTTAATAATAGCTACGTGATCAGTTATTCCATTTTCTCTAAATCGCTCCCTAATAGTTTCCATTTGCTTACTTACAATGGGTTTTACGTATGCGTCAGCAATAGTAGTAGATGCCCTCTCATATTCTTTCCATTTTGGTAGAACATCATAGGAAATTGAAATTGGTATGTTAGGTAACTCAGATTCAAGAATCTGTTTTGCTTGTCTTTCATGAACAGGTGAAACGTATGAAAAAAGGAAATTTACTGCAACAGCTTCAATTTCATTACTATTCTTGATTTCTTGGGCAATTTCTCTCAAGGCAATTTCGTCCAAGGGAGTTTCGATGCTGCCATCTGACAGAATCCTTTCCTGAACTTCAAAGCAATGTCTTCTCTTTGCCAAAGGTTTTGGTTTTACCCAAGTAATATCATAATGTCCTCTTCTATTACCTCTTTGGATAAATGGAACATCTTTGAAACCTTTCGTTGTTATGTATCCAACTGAAGCACCTTTTCTCTCAAGTATAGCATTTGTTGCTATTGTTGTGCCCAGTCTAATATTTTCGACATCACTAGGTTGATTAAATTTGCCAAGACCATTTAAAATTCCATCATTTGGATCTTTGGGAGTGGATGGATTCTTCCACACTTCAATGATTTTGCTGTCTTTATTATAGCTTACAAAGTCAGTAAAAGTTCCTCCAACGTCAATTCCCACAAGATATTTTACCACAAGAATTACTCCCTATATTTCGTCACTAGCATTTACTTAGTTATTTTTAATCTATAAATTTTATAAAAAATTAATCTCTCCTTCAAGGGCAGTTTTCTTGAAGTTTAAATTATAAATCAAGACGATTGTTAATTAGCTCACACTTTGGAACTTTTATATAGCAAAGTTGTATTAGATTTTATCGATGATAAAAGAGAAATAAATTTAAACCATTAATAAAATCTTCTTATTTTTGCAAGACTACTTTTGTAGTTCTTTTTAGTATTTAGCGTATTAACAAAAAGAAAGCCCCATTACCTCTGCGTAAATTAAATAACAAAGGCCCATCTTTAGATTTTTTGGTAAGCTCAATTAGTCTTTCTGCACTCTTAACCCTTATTTTATTCAGCGATAGAATTATATCTCCGGGTATTAAACCTGCAGATGCAGCGGGGCTTCCTTTATCTATTTGGAGTACTGCTACGCCTTCAACCTCGCCATAGAATGGGTGGTTTTTAGGAACAGCACCAAAAGTGGCTCCTTTCAGCCTAGGGATTTGCCCATTACTTGAAATATTTACGGGATTTTCTCGAGTGCCCACCCTCATTATGATATTTAATTCTTTTCCGTCCCTTATGACGTTAATATCTACTTTATCTCCAACACGGAGAACGCCCACTTTATTTCTAAGGTCTGATGAGCCGGTCACGGGCTCGCCATTCATTTCATAAATAACATCTCCTGTAATAACCCCTGCTTTTTCTGCAGGCGAACTCGGGACTACCTGACTTACAACTGCTCCTGCTTCTTTATTAACCCCTAAGGCTTCTGCTAATTCTATTGTCAAATCCTGAATTTGCACTCCAATTCTTCCCCTTTGAATTTCACCATGTTCAATTAATTGATCCATTATTTGGCGAGCCATATTGATAGGAATAGCAAATCCTATTCCAACATTGCCTCCTGAGGGGCCGATAATTGCAGTGTTTATTCCAACTAATTCTCCTTTAAGGTTAACAAGTGCACCTCCAGAATTACCTGGGTTTATAGATGCATCAGTTTGTATAAAGTCTTCATAGCTCTCAATACCTAATCCACTACGTCCCAAAGCACTTACTATACCTGCAGTTACAGTTTGACCCAGACCAAATGGATTTCCGATCGCAATAACGTAATCACCTACAAGCAGTTTATCTGAATTAGCATAGGTGACTTCTTGAAGTTCATTTGGTTCTACTTTTAAAACAGCTATATCTGTTTCGGGATCAGACCCAATGACTGTTGCAGGTAATTTTCTCTTATCGGTTAATGTAATAACTATTTCGTTTGCGTTTGCAACGACATGAGAATTTGTAACGATATAACCTTCCCTAGAGTCAACAATTACACCTGAACCCACACTTGCGGTTTCTTTTTGTTGCTGGGGGATACGATCTCCAAAAAAACGTCTAAAAAAGGGATCTCTTAAAAGAGGGTTTTGTTTGACTTCAACCATCCCTTTTGTCGCAATATTTACTACTGCAGGTGAAATTTTTTCTACAAGTGGTGCCAATGATGGGAGTTCTTGCGGGGGAATTGTTCCAGCATGAGCATGCGTATCACCGCCACTAAAATTTAGAGGCTTTTCCAGCACAGGTATGAAAAAAGTAAATAAAGATAAAGCTGAGCAGAAAATGAAAATTCGTAGCATAAATAATTCCCCAAATATTTTTTAATAACTTGTTTAAAAAATGCTGCTTACATTTCGTGTGCAGAGGCTAACATTTTGCATAAAATTTAAATAAAAGCATCATTATACTAACTCAATGAAGAAGAAGTTTTCTATTATCAACGAACAGTATATTATTTGGTGCTAATTCCAATTGTGACAATACTAAATTCTCTAATAATTGATTTTTAGAATTTTTACGTTCAAGACTATAGCCTGATTGACCATATGTTTTATAATTATAACCTAGGTGGGATGAATCTATTAAAAGGTATATGTTGGTAGATGGTAAAAACAGCTCTTTATACTGATAGTGTGTTTATGGATCATAATACAGGGCCCGGTCATCCGGAATGCTCTGATCGTCTGAGATCAATAAATAAGATTCTAGAGCACGAGCGATTCACTAATTTATTAAAATATGATGCCCCTCTTGCAGATATTTCGATCATCAAAAATGTTCATAATTCTGATTTGGTAGATAACATATTAGAAAAAATACCAATTTCTGGTTATGAAAGTATAGACCAAGATACAGTAATATCAAAAGGTTCTGGTGAGGCAGCTTTGCGTGCTGTGGGTGCTATATGTGCGGCAGTTGATAAAGTTATTGGCGGGCAAGTTAACAATGCATTTTGTGCAGTTCGTCCCCCAGGCCATCATGCTGAGCCAAACCAATCCATGGGTTTTTGTTTGTTCAATAATGTTGCAATCGCAGCTAATTATGCTCGAGTAAAGTATTCCTTAACTAGAATAGCTATCATTGATTTTGATGTGCATCATGGGAATGGAACTCAAGTTGCATTTGAAAATGATGGTGATGTAATGTTTGCTTCTACACATCAATTCCCACATTATCCAGGCACTGGTGATATTTCAGAAAGGGGCGTAGGGAATATATGGAATGCCCCTTTAAAACCTCTGTCAGGATCTCAAGACTTTAGAGATGTTATGCAGCAACGCGTTTTACCTGCCTTAAGAGCTCATAATCCAGAGTTAATAATCATTTCAGCTGGTTTTGATGCACATCAAGCAGATCCACTTGGAGCATTACAGCTCTTAGATAAAGATTATTTATGGGTAACAGAAGAAATTATAAAAATATCATCAGATATCTGCAATGGTCGTGTAGTATCAAGTTTAGAAGGCGGTTACAATCTAGACGCATTAGGACAATCAGTAGCTGCGCATCTGGATGGACTAATGAATGCTAAATAGTCGCCAAATTATATTTGGCAGATGAGAGATTGAAAAAATGGGTAAATCAGAAAATGATAAAGATTTTTCGAAATTAAGTTTCGAGGATGCACTTGGTGAATTAGAAAAAATTGTTGAAGGACTTGAATCAGGTGATACAGACCTAGATTCTTCCATCGCTGCATATGAGCGAGGTATTGCATTAAAACAGCATTGCGAGCAGAAACTCAAGCAGGCAGAGATGCGTGTCCAGAAAATTGAGTCTAAAACTTCTGGAGTCGAGCATACTATTACTGATTTAGAGGATAATTAAGTAGTATATGTTCCAGATGACCAAGCTTAATTTATTTTGCAGGAGATAATACATTGAGTTGCCTCAGTAAAGCTCTTGAGCGATGTGGTAATGAAACAGTTGCTGCATTAGAATCTTATATCCCCAGAAGCGGAGCACATGACTCTCAGCTATATGAGGCTATGAAATATTCTTTAATGGCAGGTGGCAAGCGTTTGCGGCCATTTCTTGTCCTAACTTCTGCAGAATTATTTGATATACCGAAGTCTCAAGTTTTACCAGTCGCCGCTGCAATAGAAATGATACATACCTATTCATTAATTCATGATGATTTACCTGCTATGGATAATGATGATTTTAGAAGGGGTAAACCTACTTGTCATAAAATATTCGGTGAAGCTATCGCAATTTTAGCTGGAGATGCCCTTTTGACACTTGCATTTCAGATAATCTCAAGCCCTGACATGAATATTAGAGACAAAGTCAGGGCTGAATTAATTCATGAAATGGCTCTTGCTGCTGGGGGGGCAGGAATGGTTGGGGGACAAACTATGGATATAGTCGCTGAAAACAACCATACGCCATTTAACCTTGATAATATAGTTGAAATGCAGAAGAGAAAAACTGGTGCTTTGATTAAATTTTCATGCTTAGCAGGCCCTATTTTAGCATCTGATAGAGGCACAAAGAGAAGGGCTCTAGAGAATTATGCTGAAAAAATAGGTCTAGCATTCCAAATTGCAGACGATTTGTTAGATTATGAAGGTGATGAGAAAACACTAGGAAAAGCTACCAGAAAGGACGCTGCCGCAGGAAAGGCAACCTTTGTGAGTCTTTTAGGTGCAGAAGAAGCACGTCAGAACGCTGAGATGATGGTTTCACATGCAGTGTCTAGTCTTGACATATTTGGCGGGAAATCAAATCTACTGAGAGATGTGGCTCAATATATTATCGAACGTGAAAATTAATAAGTTGGCTAATTCAAGTCCTAAAAGACCTAGAGATAAATGCCGTGCAGATGTGGCTCTAGTTGAAAAAAAATTAGTTATAAATAGGACTAGGGCCGCAGCTTTAATTATGGCCGGCAAGGTCTATTCAAAACAAAAGCGTATTAACAAGGCAGGAGAGCTAATAAGCTTATCACAGGAGCTTGAAATTCGTGAGCCAGATCATCCTTGGGTTGGGCGAGGGGGTATTAAGCTTGCGTTCGGTTTGGAATATTTTGGTTTTTCTACAAAATCACAGACCTGTATAGATCTTGGTGCTTCAACGGGTGGTTTTACAGATGTTTTATTACATCATGGTGCAAAAAAAATTTTTTCGGTGGATGTAGGATATGGTCAAATTGCACAAAAGTTAAGGAACAATCCTCGTGTAGTGGTCATGGAACGAACTAATGGAAGATATCTTAACAGGGATCTTATAGCTGATCCTATCGGAGGGATTGTATGTGATGCAAGTTTTATCGGCTTAAAAACTATTCTTGAAGCATCACTTAAATTAGCGGATCATTCGTGTTGGTTAATTGCACTAATCAAACCGCAATTTGAAGTAGGTCCCAAAAACGTTGGGAGACGAGGGGTAGTTAGGAATGAAGAGGAAAGGTCTAGAGTTTGCGAAGAAATTCATTACTGGCTATCAGAAAAACCAAGATGGCAAGTGAATGGGATTGTTGAAAGCCCAATAACTGGAGCAAATGGTAATATTGAATACCTTATTGGGGCACAACACAAATATTTGAAATAAGAATTATTTTATTTAAAGTAAATGGTATTTATCAATGAATTCAAAAAAGCCAAAGATATTGGTTTCAATAGAAAAGCCATCTAGGTTGATTTCTCAAGCTATTAAAGAGGAATTAGAATCCCTTGCTGAAATTTTATGGTTAGATCAATGTGCAAATCAATCATCAAGGTTAAAATTTATAAAATCTGCTTCAATTTTAATTGGGTTAAAACTTCATAATGAAATAAAACATGAAGAGTGGCAGTCAACACGACATATGAGCCTCATACAGGCATTATCAGCAGGTGTAGACTTTGTCCCATTTGAAAAAATACCAAATGATATACCAGTCGCATCTAATCGTGGAGCCTTTGCTCTTCCGATGGCGGAGCATGGATTGGCACTTCTATTAGCATCAGCCAAATCTTTACGAGAAAGAGAAATTAGAATGAGGTTAGGATATTTTGATCAATGGAGTCCCACTCGTTCTTTGAATGGCTTATCAGTCGGTATAGTTGGTTTTGGTGGGATTGGACAGGCCTTTGCTCAACTTTTAAAACCATTTAGTTGTAAAATATTTGCTATTAATCGTACAGGAAATATAAGTGATTTTATGGTAAGTGGTATTGGAGATTTGAGTAGTCTGGGGACAATATTACCTAAGTGTGACGTTATAGTTCTTAGTATTTCACTAAACAAATCAACTGTCGGAATCATTGGTGAAAAAGAGCTTAAATTAATGAAAAAAGATGCAATTTTAATTAATTTAGCACGTGGGGACATTATCAATCAGGAAGCACTTTATAATCATTTGAAAAGTAATCCTAATTTCCAAGCATGTCTTGATGCATGGTGGTCTGAACCTTTTATACATGGTCGATTTGAGACCGAGTATGATTTTTTATCTCTAGAAAATGTCTTAGGTTCGCCACATAATTCAGCACAGATACCTGGTATAAACGAGTATGCGGCTCGAAGGGGTGCACGTAATGTTGCACAGTATCTTAGAAAAGAGCCAGTAGATTTTCTTGTTGGGAATGATGAACGACCATAATTGAATATAGACTTTCGGTTTTTATCGGCCAAGCAGGTAATATTCTTTATTTGGCTTAATACTAAGGCCAGATGCAAGTCTATTGCTCATATTGTAAAAACCTACTACTTCAACAATGTCAAAAATTTCTTCATTAGAAAAACCAGCTTTTGTCAGCATTTTTCTATCTTCTTCTTTCACTAGATGTGGCTCTTTGGTTAGCTTCCATGCAAAATGGCACATCGCTTTCTGACGTTTATTAAGATTCGCTGCACGGAAATTAACCGCGATAGTATCTCCTAGCTCAGGATTTTTTGATAAAACCCTAACAGCCGCACCATGAGCTATTATGCAATAGTGGCAATGATTTACAGATGAAACCACAACCGCTATTATTTCTCTTTCCAGCTTTGAAAGTCCACTATCACCAGCCATTAGCTCACTGTTATAGCTTCTAAAATATTCAAATTTTGTTGGCCTTAAAGCATAAGCTCGGAATACGTTTGGTACAAATCCTAGTTTGCTTATGCATTTAACAAAAATTGACTTCATCTCTTTGGGTAACTTTGACTCTTTTGGTAACGGAAGACCGCAGATGTTGTTAGGTTTATAACCTCTTGACTTAGATTTTCTTTGATTACTAGTCATTTTCTAACCCCTATTTGTGCTCTATCTCGCAAAACGTGGTCTGCAAGAACGCAAGCAATCATTGCTTCAGCAATTGGTACTGAACGGATACCCACACATGGATCATGTCTCCCTTTAGTTTTAATCTCAGTTTCTTGACCTGATGCAGTGATGGTTTTAGTTGCTGTTAGGAACGAACTTGTTGGTTTAACCGAAAAACGACAAAAAATGCTTTGTCCTGTCGAAATGCCCCCAAGAATCCCTCCTGCATTATTTGAAAGAAACTCTGGTCCGTCATTGCCAATTCGTATTTCATCGGCGTTTTCTGGTCCTTCCATGGTACCAGCTTTAAAGCCGGCACCAATTTCTATGGCCTTTACGGCATTTATACTCATGATTGCACTAGCGATCTCTGCGTCAAGTTTTCCATATATGGGTTCACCCAATCCAGCAGGAGCTCCATCAATATGCAGTTCAACTATTGCACCCACAGAAGATCCACGTTTCCTAACCTCGTTTAAATATTTCTCCCAGTCGCTAACAATTTCTTCATCAGGGCAGAAAAAGGGGTTTTGTTCTACAAAACTCCAATCCCAGTTGGAGTGGTTTATAGCTTTGGAGCCAATTTGTACAACTGCTCCTTGAATTGAAATCGAATCACCCAAAATTTTTCTAGCAATTGCCCCCGCAGCAACTCGAACTGCAGTTTCTCTTGCTGAATATCTTCCTCCACCTCTATGGTCTCTTATCCCGTATTTCATGTCATAAGCTATATCTGCATGTCCTGGCCTATATTTGTCAGCAATTGCACCATAGTCTTTTGAACGGGCATCTTCATTATTAATAATTAGTGATATTGGGGTGCCAGTAGTTCGGCCTTCAAATGTTCCAGATAAAATCTTAACGAGATCTGATTCTTTCCTTTGAGTTACAAATTTTGAGCTACCTGGTTTTCGTCTATCTAACCAAGGCTGAATATCAGATTCATCAAGTTGAATTTGGGGGGGGCATCCATCAATAACACACCCAAGTGCTGTTCCATGGCTTTCGCCCCACGTTGTAAACCTAAATATATGTCCAAAGGTATTACGGGACATTTTTTATGCCATCTCCTAAATCCTGTTATAGAACAATCTTAAACCCATACAAATCCGTAAATTTTTTATACTATAGATATATCAGGGGCATCTGGATGCTTCATACCGACGATATTATAACCACAATCGACATGATGTATTTCACCTGTAACACCTGAGCTTAGATCTGAGATTAAATAAACTGTTGCACCGCCCACCTCATCAATTGTTACATTTCGCCTGAGCGGTGAGTTTAATTCATTCCATTTTAAAATATATCTAAAGTCCCCAATTCCTGATGCGGCCAAAGTTTTGATTGGGCCAGCAGATATTGCGTTAACTCTAATTCTATCAGATCCTAGGTCAGCTGCTAAATAAGTTACACTAGCTTCTAAGGCCGCTTTTGCTACACCCATAACATTGTAATGAGGCATCCACTTCTCAGCACCATAATAGGACATCGTAATAAGACTACCGCCTTTTCTCATAAGCGGGGCGGCATGTTTACACATTTCTGTGAATGAATAGCAGCTTATCTCCAATGTATTAATGAAGTTTTCTCTTGATGTATCTAAATAACGACCTTTAAGTTCTTCTTTGTCAGAAAATGCTATTGCGTGAATAACAAAATCTAGTTCACCCCATCTATTTGATAAGGTATTGAAGACTTCTTGATGAGATACTTTATCAGAAACATCACATGGAAGTACAATATCACTCCCAACTTTCTCAGCTAGGGGCCTTACTCTTTTCTCTAATGCCGTTCCTTGATAGGTGAAAGCTAATTCTGCTCCATTAGCATGGAGTGCATTTGCTGCGCCCCATGCAATTGATCGATCGTTAGCCACACCCATAATAAGGCCCCGTTTGCCGGTAAGAAGGGCCGACTGTTGAGCCATAAAACACCTCTAATAAAAAAATATTCTAGTTTTCTTTGCGACTCGTATACCGTATTTTATTTACAGACGCATCGTACACAAAACCAGCATTTTCGCAATTAAGATGATTGAACGGTTAATAATAAAATTTTATTGCTAAAATTATGATTTTATTCGCCAATCTCCATTAGCATCACGACAGGCAGTCCCATAGGCAGTTTCTGTTCTGCCTCCAATGGTCACAGTTTGCTGATATTCTCTACATGGAGTGTAGTCGTCAATATAATATGTGTCCGTTGGAGTAAAAGTTCCTTCATGGCCATTGTCTGGATTAGCCCACGATGAAGTTTCGCCAGTGGGTGCACTCTCTAATGAAGTTTGAGCTGTTCTTTCTGCGTATAGTTGATCTGCTTTATCCAGAGATGCACCGATATCATTACCAATAAATGCTCCAAGAAGCGTACCGGCAGCTACAGCTGCCAGTTGTCCACTTCCATCGCCTATCTGAGCACCAAGCAGTCCTCCTATAACTGCACCTCCTATGGTACCGAACTGTTCCTTAGTTCCGGCACCATTATTTTGAAGACAGCCAGAAGTCAGAACTAGAGAAATAAATCCTAGTGAAATTAGACCTGCTCGTAGAAATTTAGTACGCCTCATGAGAAGCTCCTCTATGGATGATCCTGAACTAAATTTATTGTAATTATAAAAAAATAGCCAAAATATGACAATTAGGACTTAAATTATAGTACAAGTATTTATGGGTAAAGACTGTTTTGTGATTTTACTTAAATAACTTTTATGCAACTGATAAGAGATATATATTGATAGTAAGGCTTAGTGATAACCCTATCGAACTTTTTACTGAATGGTATAAAGAGGCACAAAATATTGGCCTAATGGAGCCTTCATCAGTTTGTTTAGCTACTGTTGATGCTGACGGAAGTCCATCAGTGAGAATTGTACTCCTTAAAGCCTTTGACGAGTCAGGGTTCGTTTTTTACACAAATCTTAAAAGTAGAAAAGGGAGGGACATTTCTTCAAATAACTCTGTTGCTATGTGTTTTTACTGGATGCCATTGAAAAGGCAAGTGCGTGTTGAAGGTATAGCAAGGCTCGTCTCTGATGAAATAGCCGACCAATATTTTCAATCTCGAGATAGGGAGAGTAAACTTGGAGCTTGGGCTTCAATACAATCCAGAACTTTAGAACAAAGTAATGACCTAAAAGTGCGCCTTGATCATTATAATTTAAAATTTGAATCTATGGATGTACCGAGGCCAGACTTCTGGTCTGGCTATATAGTAGAACCATATACAATTGAATTTTGGCAAGCGGGTGAACATCGACTCCACAATAGGAGAATTTATAAACGTTCAAAAGCTGAGATTGAATGGGTTATTGAGGAGTTATATCCATAATAGCCTTACATTAAATGAATCTTAAATACCCTATAATTAACTAAAATTAACTTATTGAAATAACAAACATATGTTTGCTTTCATCTGGGGAAAAAATTGTTCATGTGAATTGACCATAATAAAGGCTATGGTAAAGTGTCTGGGTCTTTAATGTTTATAGTAAAATTTATTCATTTAGTTATCAGTGATCCATAACTAAGATTATATCGTAAAAATGACACATAAACTTAGTGGGTCTTTTTGTAAATAAATCACACTAAACCAACTGGTGGAGTGTTTTTGGGGGGAGCTAAGAAACCCATGACCGTGAATTTAGAGCAGGTAGCAAAGCAAAAAAAAATAAAGTATTTCTTAATAAGCTTTGTAGATTATTTTGGCGTGTTGAGAGCAAAATTAGTGCCGACATCCGCAATAACTCAAATGCAGAGGGATGGTGCTGGATTTGCAGCTTTCGCAGCTTGGCTTGATTCTACCCCGGCACACCCCGACATGCTGGTTATGCCTGATGTAAATAGTCTCATACAACTACCATGGAAGCCGGAAGTTGGATGGTTAGCAGGTGATTGTTGGATGGACGGAAATCCTATGATAGATACTCCGAGGCTTGTGCTGAAGAATCAAATTAAAAAGGCTGCTAACCAAGGATACCACATGCAAACTGGTGTTGAGGCTGAATATTTTATCATTAATGAAGATGGCTCTAACATTTCTGATTTGCGTGATACTCAATCCAAACCTTGCTATGATCAAACTGCATTAATGCGCCGATATGAGGTTGTAGCTGAGATATGCGATTCTATGGAAAAGCTTGGTTGGGCTCCATACCAAAATGATCATGAGGATGCAAACGGTCAATTTGAAATGAACTTTCATTATTCTGATGCTTTAACATCCTCTGATCGACATGTTTTTTTCAAATTTATGGTCAAATCTATTGCTGAAAAACATGGTTTAAGAGCAACCTTTATGCCTAAACCTTTTGAACATTTAACTGGAAACGGTTGCCATACGCATGTATCCGTTTGGAATAAATCGAAGAAAAAAAACCTTTTTGAGGATCCAAAAGATGAGCTTGGGATGTCAAAGCTGTCATACAATTTCTTAGGGGGCGTTATTAAATCTGCTGCTTCCCTCTCTTCTATTTTCAACCCTACTGTAAATAGTTATAAAAGACTTAATGCTGGAACTACTGTTTCTGGTGCTACATGGTCTCCAAATTCTATTACTTTTGGAGGTAATAATAGAACCACGATGGCACGTATTCCTGGCCCAGGCCGTTTTGAACTTCGAATGATGGATGGGTCTGCTAATCCCTACTTAATGCAGGCAGCAATTTTAATGGCTGGTTTAGAGGGTATTAAATCTAAGAGAAGTCCAGGAAAACGTTATGACGTAGATATGTTTGCGGAGAGCAGCAACATAAAAGGTATTGAAAAATTGCCCTTAAATTTACTTGATGCTATTCGTCTAACTGAAAAAGATAAAATAGTGAGGGACGGTCTTGGAGAAACATTTGTTGAGTCATATACTAAGCTTAAAATGCAGGAGTGGTTAGACTATGCAAGACACCTTTCTCAATGGGAGCGTGATAATACTCTTGACTGTTAAATTTAAAAATTTTTTCTCAAATAGCAGCTTAATACTGCATTAAGGTATCAATATGGTCTTTGGCCTTTTGAAATATGGCCTCAATCCACGCTTCCATCCAAAAGAATTTATCAAAGAAAGCAGGGACCTTAAGCCTAGTTATGATGTTGTAATAATCGGTGGCGGCGGCCATGGGTTGGCAGCTGCTTATTATCTCGCAAGAGACTGGGGAATTACTAATGTTGCTGTTCTTGAAAAAAGTTGGCTTGGTGGTGGAAATACAGGTCGTAATACTGCGATTATCAGGTCAAATTATCTTACTCCTGAAGGGGTAGAATTTTATGATGAGAGTGTACAACTTTATAAAAACCTTAGCCAAGAACTTGACTACAATATTTTATATTCAGAGCGGGGACACTTTACGCTTGCACACACAGATTCTGCAATAAGAACATCACGTTGGCGAGCAGAAGTTAATAAGCATCTAGGCGTAAATTCGGAAGTTGTTTATCGAGATGATTTAGCACAAATGGTACCATTATTAAACCTCTCTGAGGATGTTAGATACCCTGTATTAGGTGCTCTTTATCACCCACCTGGGGCAATTGCTAGGCATGATGCTGTTGCTTGGGGTTACGCCGGACGAGCAGCTGAATTAGGTGCTGAAATCCATCAAAATACAGAAGTCATTGGTATAAATGTTGAAAATGATAAGGTGATTTCATTAGAAACAAATAAGGGAACTGTTACCTGCGGAAAAGTATTACAGGCTGTTGCAGGTCAGTCCTCCGAAGTTTCACGCCTTGCAGGCTTTGATTTGCCAATTCGCACAATACCACTACAGGCATGTGTTTCTTTGCCTGTTAAACCAATACTAGATCCGATCATCGTTTCAGGTTCATTGCATGTTTATATCTCGCAGTCTGACCGAGGAGAATTTGTTATGGGAGGATCTACAGATCCTTATCCAAGATATCAAACATCATCAAGTTTAGACTTTATGGAAGGTTTAATGGGACATATTCTTGAACTTTTACCATTTATGGGTGAATTACCTGTTTTAAGACAATGGGCAGGGTTAGCTGATATGACTCCAGATTTCTCACCAGTAATGGGTGAGACTCCAGTTCAAAATTATTATATTGATGCTGGATGGGGTACTTGGGGTTTTAAAGCTACCTGTGTATCAGGGAAAAGAATGGCAGAGACTTTAGCAACCGGCGTAACACCTAAAATTCTAGAACCTTTTGCACTCGACAGGTTTCGCACTTTTGACCTTGTAGGTGAAAAGGGTGCCGCCTCTGTGGGACATTAAAACTGGAGCTTAGAGAGTATGAAAATCATTAATTGTCCCCTTAATGGCCAACGTAATGCACAGGAATTTGTTTATGGAGGGGAAGTAGAACCTCACCCTAATCCCCACCTTGTTTCGGACGATGAATGGGCTTCTTATGTGTTTATTGAAAAAAACTTGTCTGGAAAAGTTCTTGAGTGGTGGTGTCATGTTCCCACTGCATATTGGTTTATTGCTGAACGAGATACTAAATTAGACGAAATTTTTAAAACTTATGATCCCTCAAAAATATTTAAAGAAAGAATAGATTTTTTACCCCCTGAAGATAGCTCAAAAAAAACAACTGAGAGTGCAGTTAATAATATGCATAATACTGATAGTATTAAAAAGAATACGACTGAAGGTAATAGCTAATGCCTAGTCGCTTGCCTTCACCAGCTGGAAGATTCATTGATCGCGATAAGCAGATCAAATTTAAATTTGAAGGTCGCTCTCTTGTTGGGTATCAAGGCGATACAATAGCTAGTGCTTTGCTTGCCTCTGGTCATACAATACTTTCAAGATCTTTTAAATATCATCGTCCTCGGGGCGTAATTAGTCTCTCTTCACTTGATGCTAATACTCTCATGCAAGTTGGCGATTCTCCAAACCGTTTTGCTGATCGAATACAAATACAAGAGGGACTTAACGTCAGTGGTCAAAATTATTGGGGTTCATTGTCCAATGATCGATTGAGTTTCATTGGAAAATTTAGCAAATTCTTGCCAGCGGGTTTTTATTATAAGGCATTCTATAGTCCTCGTTGGGCTTGGCCTATTTGGGCAAACTTTATTCGAAAGGTAGCTGGACTTGGTGTTTTAAATCCTAATTCAAAACATTCATATTATGATAAGGAATATTTGTTTTATGATGTTGTTGTAGTTGGAGCAGGGGTTGCTGGATTATCTGCTGCCTTAGAAGCTGCTCTTTCAGGTGCTGATGTTTTACTACTCGATGATGAACAAAGAGTTGGTGGTAGCCTAAATTGGGGTCGAAGTGAACCAGATGAAAATGCTGATATTACAAAACGAGATGAATTACTCAATCAAATTCAACAGAATAATAATATCCATTTGTTAAGCTCTTCATCTGTTATAGGCTGGTATACGGATAATTGGTTAGCTGTTGTAAGAGAGAATAGATTAATAAAGCTTAGAGCCAAATCCATAGTTGTCGCAACTGGGTGCTGGGAACAGCCAATTGTGTTTCGTAATAATGATTTACCTGGTGTAATGTTAGGTTCTGCAGCTCAGAAACTAATTAACTTATGGGGCGTTAGACCAGGAGAACGTGCCGTTATTGCAACCTCAGATGACCGTGGCTACGGAGTTGCTCTTGACGTTATGAAAGCTGGTGTAGAGGTGGCTGCTGTTGTTGACCTTCGACCTGAATTCAATGAATGTAAACTGAGTTTAGAAGTAAGAAGAAAACAAATACCAATTCTTTTAGGTAGAACTCCTTGGGAGGCGATACCGAATAGACAGGGTTCGAGAGTTTCAAAATTACGCGTTGCAAAGATAGTAGCTCAGGGAAAGTGTGCTCCAGAAATTGATTCCTTTGCATGTGATCTTGTTATTATGAGTGCAGGCTGGTTTCCAGCAGCACCAATTGTTAGACAAGCTGGTGGGAAGATAGTTTATGACGAACTTTCGGGACACACCAAGATAACAGACTTGCCAGAAAATGTTATTGCTGCTGGAGGTATTGCTGGACATACTTCATTGGAAGCTGCGGCGGCAGATGGCAGCTATGCTGGAAATGTGGCTGCAAAAGCGGCAGGTATAGATAATAAAAGGGTTCAACCCCCCCAAATACAAATTACTAAAGAATCACAAATGCATCCTTGGCCAATTTTTGATCATCCAAAAGGTAAGGAATTCGTTGACTTTGATGAAGATTTACAAATTCATGATTTAGAAACTGCATTAGAGGAGGGTTATACCCACATCGAACATCTGAAACGCTTCACCACTAATGGCATGGGTCCCTCACAGGGCAGACATTCGTCATTATCTGCGATGCGTTTAGCCTCAAGATATACAGGTTTATCGCTTGATGGCACAGGAATGACTACCGCCCGTCCACCAAATGCACAGGTTACTCTGGGACACCTAGCTGGACGGATTTTTGAGCCGGTTCGATATACCGCTATGCACCATAGACACCTTGAGGCAGGTGCAAAAATGATGCCAGCCGGTATGTGGTTACGTCCTGAATACTATGGAAGCGATAATAGACGTAATCAAATGATACAAGAGGAATCAAGTAACGTAAGAAACAACGTAGGCTTGATCGATGTATCAACCCTTGGTGGTCTTGATATAAAAGGTCCAGATGCTGCGGAATTTTTAAACCGAATGTATACATTCGCCTATTTAAAGCAGCCTGTAGGAAAAGCACGTTATGTTTTGATGACAGATATTGCTGGAGTAATTGTTGATGACGGTGTTGCGTGCCGTCTTTCAGAAAATCACTTTTATGTAACTGCTACAACGGGAGGAGTAGAGTCAGTATATAGACAGATGTTATGGTTTAATGCTCAATGGAGGTTGAAGGTTGATATAACCAATATTACTGCGTCCTATGCAGGTGTTAATATTGCTGGGCCAAAAAGCCGTGTGGTGCTAGAGAGACTCTGTGATGATGTAGATCTGACACCTGATGGATTTCCATACATGGGTGTAAGGGAAGGACATGTAGCAGGCATCCCAGCACGAATGCTGAGGGTTGGGTTTGTCGGTGAATTAGGCTACGAATTACATGTACCTGCTCATCTAGGTGAAGCATTATGGGATGTTATTATAGAGGAAGGTAAAGAAGAAAAAATAAGACCATTTGGTGTTGAAGCTCAACGTCTACTTAGGCTGGAAAAGGGTCATATAATTATTTCTCAGGACACTGATGGCCTAACCCATCCGATAGAGGCCGATATGGCTTGGGCAATAGCAAGAAAAAAACCTTTCTACGTTGGTCTTAAATCAGTCTCTATGCTGGAAAAGAAAATACTTACACGAAAGCTTGTTGGTCTAGAGATAATAGAGACAGAAGGGTCAATTCCTAAAGAATGCCACCTCGTTATTGATGGTTCAGAAATTACTGGCCGTATAACGTCTATTGGTTACTCTTCAAGTTTAGAAAAATATGTAGCTCTAGCATATGTGTCTCCTAATCAATCTAACCCAGGAACGATTGTAGAAATACGTGTTGAAGAAGGAGAGATAATTCAAGCACGGGTTGTGGAACTCCCATTTTATGATCCAGATGGGCTAAGGCAGGAGATTTGATTATGGCGGACGTTTTAAAGCCCTCTTCTCTAATTAAGCGTAGTTTCTTATATAGAATCCACGAAAAAGCAGGCGGAGTGTTTATAGAAGAAAATGGGTTTGCTGTGCCATCTAATTACGGTCAAAGTGTTAGAGAAGAAATTACTTTAGCACATCAAATGGGCATCGCCGATCTTAGTCATGTTTCTAGAACAGGCTTTAAAGGTTGGCATGCTGCTAGCTGGCTTGAAAAGAAAAATTGTAAATTCGGCTTGGAGTCTAATTTCTCTTATCTACAATCTACGGGAGAACGTATACTACGTTTGTCTCCAAACGAATTTGCAATAGTTGGAAAAATTGTAAATGATAGTGATTTTATAACTGAGCTAAATTCATCTTTACACCCTGAAACAGATGAAGGTGTATTTATAGTTCCACGCTCAGACACTAATTGTTGGTTGAAGGTTATGGGGGTTAATGCACCATCTATGTTAGCAAAAGTATGTGCTGTAGACCTAAGACCTCAAATCTTTCCAGACGGTGCTATCGCCCAAACAAATATTGCTCGTCTGAACTGTATTGTAACTCGTCATGATGTTGGTCTTGCTACTACATATGACATACTGACCGATTGCGCTTCTGCTGATTATTTTTGGCAAGCACTTTTAGATGCAATGGATGAATTCTCTGGGGGGCCAGTCGGAGTTACTGCTGTTTATCAACTTGCAGGAGTCGGATAGAAATAAGTTTTAGCTTTATATATTTTGTAGGAATTAGGTTTTACAATTCATTAAAATAAAATAGTTCTTTAGCTGTTTTTAAAATGCATTAAAGATTATAGACTACTTGGTGCCGCCGGTAAGAATTGAACTTACGGCCTCGCCCTTACCAAGGGCGCGCTCTACCCCTGAGCTACGGCGGCACTTAGATATAACAACATACTTTAAGATTCTAACGCGGGGCAACCTTGACGATTAAAAATCAACAAAAATTTGATCGAGAATTAAAGAAAGCTGATAAAAGAGCACGCCTATCAAAAGCTTTAAGAGATAATTTACACAAAAGGAAAGAGCAGAAACGTGCTCAAGGTGGAACTCTTAAGCCCAAAAAATAAAATTTATAATTTAATAGTGTATTATTAGTTATAAGTTTTTTTATACGAATCTGTTAATCTATATTCGTTATATGATTCTAGGCACTATTTTTTGGTAACCTTAATTCCAAAAGTTTATCAACCGTTTTAATAAGTTATCTTGAAGATCAATGTTTGTTAGAATATGTTGCCAAAATAAACTGCGGAGGAATTAATAATGGCTGTTATGCCAGATAGCTGGATACGTGAAATGGCTCATTCTAAAGGTATGATTGAGCCATTTATTGAGAGTCAAAAGAGGCAGAATTGTATTTCTTATGGGGTATCCTCTTATGGTTATGATGCACGTGTTTCAGAGGAGTTTAAGATTTTTACAAACGTTGATTCCGCTCTAGTCGATCCAAAGCAATTTGCAACTGAGAGCTTTGTGGAACGCACGGGTGATGTTTGTGTCATTCCTCCAAATAGCTTTGCTCTTGCTCGAACAGTTGAATATTTTCGAGTGCCCAGAGATATTTTAGTAATATGCCTAGGAAAATCAACTTATGCACGCTGCGGAATAATAGTTAATGTTACCCCTTTAGAACCGGAATGGGAAGGACATGTTACTCTTGAGTTTTCAAATACAACACCATTACCAGCAAAAATATACGCAAATGAGGGTGCATGTCAGTTTATTTTCTTGAAAGCGGACTCATTGTGTGATGTGAGTTATGCCGATAGATCAGGAAAATATCAAGGTCAGGTTGGAGTTACGCTTCCAAAGCTCTAATCTCCTATGAGTTCTGTAGTTCTAAATGAACTGCCTTACAGGTAAAAGTTATGGAAATTATCAGGATACAGGGTGGCCAAAAACTTTCTGGGAAAGTCGGAATACGAGGAGCGAAGAACTCAGCATTACCTTTAATGGTATCTTCTCTGCTGACCGAAGATCAGTTAACTCTAGATAATCTACCGCAACTTGCAGATATTTCAACAATGGAAGCAATACTTATTAATCATGGAGTTCAGGTTGAATGGCAACGTAACGGCTTAGATTCTAGTAATCTGGTTAGATTAAATGCAGAAAATATTACGAATACAACGGCAGACCATGACCTAGTTAGAAAGATGCGTGCTTCGATTCTTGTTCTTGGTCCACTTTTAGCACGAAAGGGCAATGCTAGAGTATCTTTACCAGGTGGTTGTGCAATAGGTACACGTCCCGTAGATATTCATTTGTCTGGCTTATCTCAGTTGGGTGCAGAAATAACCCTTGTTGATGGGTATGTTGAAGCCAATGCACCAAATAGGCTACGTGGGTCAGTTTTGTCCCTTCCTTTCCCATCTGTAGGTGCTACAGAAAATTTAATGATGGCAGCAACCCTTGCAACTGGAACAACAGTTATCAAAAATGCTGCTTGTGAGCCTGAGGTTGAGGATTTAGCAAGATGTTTAGTTAAAATGGGAGCAAATATCCAAGGAATAGGTACTAATAAGCTGGAGATTGAAGGAGAGATATCATTAAATGGCACTAAACACTCTGTAATTCCAGACAGAATAGAAGCAGGTACTTATGCCATTGCTGCAGCAATAACTTATGGTGAAGTTGAACTTCAGGGGGTTATACCAAAACACCTAGAAACTACATTAACAATACTAGATCAAGCGGGTATTAAGATACAAACTACATTAAATAGCGTTATGATTTCAGCTACCAAACAAATCTTAGCACGTGATATTGCGACCAGCGTTTATCCTGGTTTTCCAACTGATTTGCAGGCACAAGCAATGGCTTTAATGGCTATAGCCGAAGGACCTTCAGTAATTAGAGAGACAATTTTTGAAAATCGATTTATGCATGTTCCTGAGCTTATCCGTCTTGGAGCTAATATAACTATAAAAGGGCCGACTGCCGTGGTCAGAGGTGTGAAAAACCTGCACGGTGCACCTTTAATGGCGACAGACCTAAGGGCTTCATCATCACTTGTTATTGCAGGCCTCGCGGCTAAGGGTGAAACAACCGTTAGCCAGTTGCATCATATAGACCGTGGTTATGAAAAGATTGAAGAAAGGCTCTCTGGACTAGGTGCAGTAATAGCTCGCGAGGCTGTTTAGTAATGGAGAATCATAAAGAAAAAAAATCATTTCTTAGATTGCGTGCTAGAGAACAAGAAGAGCTGAATGTCATAAGTGCATGCCTACAAGGGTCTATCACATGTTATGGTGAAATGGAATTTGATAAAGAACATGAGCGTTTTGCTGCAATTATGGTCAGGTATTCATGGGAAGATGTAGCCACCCGTAAGACAAATCGGAACTATGTGATATTGAAGCATATTCGAACAGCTTTTCGAATAGAATGTGTTAAAAAGTTAAGTTTACGAGGAATAGACCTAACGCAAGAAAATAAATTGCTTGAATTAGTAACTGTTTCGGCCCGAATAAAAAAAGAAAAAATATTTCTACATTTGATTTTTTCGGATTCAGGTGAGATTTATGCAGAAGTAGAAGATTTGGATGTTAGAATGGAGGATTTGGGCGATGCAGTTGATAGCCAAATCAAAGTTGTCTTATGAATAATAACAATTTAATTAATATATGCCTTATCTTCACTTAACGGGTTGAAAAAAATGATAATTAAAGATAACGATGGTATCGTTTTGGCTATTCCGAAGGGACGTATTCTTAAAGAACTTATACCTGTTCTTAATTCTGTTGGTATTTCTATTGAGCCAAGTTTCTCAGATAAAGATGCACGCCAATTACAATTCTCTACAAATATTCAAGGGCTTAGCGTTATTCGCGTACGTTCATTTGATGTGGCTACTTTTGTAGCTTTTGGGGCTGCACATTTGGGAGTCGCTGGAGCAGATGTCCTAATGGAATTCAATTATAATGAACTATATGAACCTTTAGATTTAGGAATAGCCCGATGCAGGTTAATTGTGGCAGAGCCAAAAGTTTATTCTGATGATGATCCTGCTCATTGGAGCCACGTAAGGGTTGCAACAAAATATCCCCGTTTAACTAAGAGGCACTTTGAAGCCAGGGGAGTTCAGGCAGAGTGTATAAAGCTCAATGGTGCAATGGAGCTTGCTCCTAAGCTTGGACTATGCAGAAGGATAGTTGATTTAACCCACACAGGTGAAACACTTAAGGCTAATGGTTTGGCTGAAATAGAACATATAGCAGATGTAACCTCACGATTAGTAGTTAATCGAGCTGCATTAAAAACCCGTGCTAATGAGATTAATTCCTGGATTCAAAAATTTAGGGAGGTAGTCAATGGTTAAAAAATTAAATTTTAATGATAATGATTTTAATATTTCTTTTAGGTCACTAATTAGAGCAAGAAAATCTGTTCCTAAAGAAGTTGATAAAAAAGTCTCAAATATTATTGCTGATGTTCGCACAGGAGGTGATGCCTCCCTCAGGTTGCTAACAGCAAAGTATGATGGGTTTGAAATTAGTGATGATTCTAGTTTTATTATCACAAATTCTGAGAGATTCTCTATAAGCAAAAGTTGTGATAAATGTACCTTTGATGCATTAAGGTTTGCTGCTGATAGAATTCGTACTTTTCATGAAAAACAAACCCCTGAAGATATAAGTTTTGAAGATGACTTAGGTGTAAGCCTAGGTTCTGTATGGCGTCCTATTAGTTCTGTAGGATTATATGTTCCTGGAGGTACTGCGTCCTATCCATCCTCTGTTCTTATGAATGCCTTACCAGCTAAGGTAGCAGGGGTACCTAGAATCGTAATGGTGGTACCTTCACCAGATGGCAATTTGAATCCAGCAGTAGTTGCTGCTGCAGAAATTGCTGGTGTGGATGAAGTCTGGCGTATAGGTGGTGCTCAAGCAATAGCAGCCCTAGCATATGGGACAGAAACCCTTGACCCAGTTGACAAGATAGTTGGCCCAGGAAACATGTGGGTAGCTACAGCTAAGCAAAAAGTGTATGGAGATGTAGGTATAGATATGATTGCCGGCCCATCAGAGATTCTTGTAATTGCTGATAGCGAGAATGATCCTTCATGGATAGCTGCTGATCTACTTTCTCAGGCAGAACACGATGAATCAGCACAATCCATATTAATAACTGATGACAATACTTTTGCGAATGAAGTAGAAAAAAATATTGCAAATTATCTTAAAACATTAAGTCGTCATGAAATTGCATCATTAAGCTGGGAGGAGCATGGGGCAATAATTATTGTACCATCATTAGAGGATGACTCACCAGACCTAGTTAATAAAATAGCTCCTGAGCATCTAGAAATAGCAACCGAAAACCCCAAAATAATCGCTGATCGTATTCTTAATGTAGGTGCAATTTTCCTCGGACGGTATACACCTGAAGCGATAGGAGATTATGTTGCCGGAACAAACCACGTACTTCCAACATCTGGTAGTGCACGTTTTTCATCAAGCCTTTCAGTTCCAGATTTTCTTAAACGAACCAGTATAGTGAGCTGTAATAGTAGTAGTCTTAAATCTCTAGCTCCATCGGCCATTAAGTTGGCAGAGGTGGAAGGATTAGGTGCTCATGCATTATCTGTATCTATCCGTATAACAAAAGATTTGGATTAACTTATGCAAGGTAATGACTTTGGAAAAACCCAATTCATTGCCGATATTGAGCTTGATGTATCAATTGGTAGACATCCAAATGCGGATATTGAGCATGAACGTAAGGTAGCAATTTATGATTTAAAAGATTCAAATACCTTTTCACCTATTGGAGCTCCACTAGGCCCCTATTCTGCAATCCTTAATACAGTTGATAATAGGTTAACAATTAACCTTAAGTGCCCATCTGGCGAAGCTATAGAGCCTATTATTATTGCAATGTCTCCGTTCCGATCTTTAATGAAAGATTATGCACAAATATGTAATGCTTATATGAATGCAATTCGTGCCTCCACTCCTTCACGTATTGAGGCAATAGATATGGGCCGTAGAGGGCTCCATAATGAAGGTTCAGAAAAACTAAGAGAAATTCTAATTCATAAAGTAGAGATAGATGACGATACAGCACGACGCCTATTCACTTTATTATATGTCTTACAGATGCGTGGCTAGAAGTTTTATGGTTACAAAAATAAATCGTATATTATTTGCATGCACATGGAACGCTGTGAGGTCTCCAATTGCTCAAGGTATAATGAATTTAGTAGCTGGCAATAGTTTTTTTATAGACTCTGTTGGTGTCAGGTTAGGTGTTACTGATTCCTTTGCAATTACTGTAATGGAAGAAATAGGGGTCGATATTTCAAACCATCAACCAAAAACCTTTGAGCAACTAATAGATAGAAATTTTGATATAATTATTTCATTATCTCCAGAAGCACAACATAAAGCAGTTGAAATGACACGAGACTCTGCTTGTAAAGTTGAGTTCTGGCATACCATGGACCCATCTATTATAGATGGGAACAGGGATGTTCAATTATCTGCCTTTCGGCAAATTAGGGATGAACTTTCACATAAACTTAATAAAAGATTTGGTTGCCCTGCACCGATAATATGAGTTTAAATTTTGTAAATTAATATTTTGTGCCCAATTTGATATTTTTCTTTTAATATATTTCGGTATTTCTGTAATGAAAAATCCAAGTGTAAATCGACTTGTGCTTGCTTCCGCCTCTCTCCAGAGGAAACAACTACTTTTGCAAATGGGAGCGAAGATAGATTTAGTATCGCCAGCGAATATTGACGAAAGTCTTCACTCCAATGAACCTCCTAAATATTATGTTAATAGGATGGCTAAAGAGAAAACTTTAGCAATATCTCGATTTGAACAGGAATCATATGTCCTTGGAGCTGATACTGTGGTGATAGCCGGCACAAAAATCTTTCCTAAGACTGAGAATAATGAGACTGCTAAAGAATATTTACAACAATTGTCTGGTAGGCGTCATCAAGTGATAACATCCATAGCTGTTATTTCCCCTTTTGGTAAGCTATCAAGCAGATTAGTTATAACACGTGTTAAATTTAAGAGATTAAGTAATGCAGAGTTAAAAACTTATCTTAATACTAATGAATGGAAGGGTAGGGCAGGGGGATATGCAATTCAGGGAATTGGCGGGAGTCTTATAGAGTGGATAAATGGATCTTATTCAAATGTTGTAGGGTTACCATTGTATGAAACTAAATGTACCTTGGAAGGTCTTGGCTGGAGGTGGAGCCCAAAGATTGATAGCTCGTTTGGTGGATATGATTCTAAGCAAGGTATGAAATCATGAGCAGTGGAGGTGAGGTGTTTGTTTCATCGACACCATTTGCAAAATTCATTGCAGTTATTGATTCCTATGGCCAAGCCGTTGCTTTACGCTCAGAGACCAAGGGCCGAGAGAGTTTAGTGGGCGATATATGGTTAGGTAAGGTTGCAAGACCAGTGCCAGGCCATGAGGCAGTTTTTGTTTCTTTAGGTGATACTATAACAGGTATGCTACATGGTAGATTTGAACCTGGAACAATTATGGTAGTTCAAATTGTGCGGGATAGTTTTGGTTCAAAGGCTCCATTATTAACTAATTTACCAGTTTATTCCGGTAAATACTTACTTTACTGTCCAGAAGGAAAGATAGATAGAGTAAGCCGGAAAATAAAAAACACTTTATTTCGTGAAAAATTAAAAAAATTACTGAATAAACTCAATAGACCAAAGGGTGCATTTATAGCTCGTCGGTTTTGTGACAATTCTGAGATTGAAATTCTAGAAGAAGAGGCTAGATGGTTAGTCAAATGTGCACAAAATGTTGATTCTGAAATACAAAATTCATCTAAATTAAGGTTGTTATATTCTGCTGGAGGCTTAGTAGGAAGTGTTTGTAATCAGTTTGCTTTAGAAGGGAAATATATTTGGTTTGATGACCAGCATGAATATAACAAATCCAAAGCAAATGATCTGATCTATTGTCCTTCAATTATGAAAAGCTTGAGACTGTCTAGTGATGAAGATCTTTTTGAAAGGTATGATTTACATAATCAATGGCAAACGACTTTAGGGTCTGATGTTTTATTACCTTCAGGCGGTAAATTGACAATAGAAGAAACTGCAGCTTGTGTAACAATTGACGTAGACTCAGGTACAAAGAAAAGATCAAACTCCCAACAAATAGCATGCTATGAGGCCATAGCTGTTTGTGGAAATGAAATTATTCGAAGAAACCTTGCAGGATTAATAGCAATTGACTTACCCCTTGTTTTTGGAAAAAAAGAAACAGATGAACTCATACGGCTAATGCAGTCGGCTTTAGATAAAGATCAAGTTTCATCAGATGTATTAGGTTTAAGCCACGGGGGTGTTTTGGAAGTTACAAGGCAAAGAATAGGCCCATCTTTATTGCAGGCACTTACAGAGCAAAATTCTCAGTATCCATGGTTTACAAGGAGGTGGAGGCCAGAAATTACTGCCCACAGGGCAATTTGCAAAGCACGACGAGAAATTAACTCGGGTTCTTCCGCAATAACTATATGTGCCAACCAGTGTGTGTTAGATCTTTTCTCGGATTATAACTCAATTGCTCATTGGCTTAGGGCAAGTTTTTATATTCAGGAAGATAATAAAATGTCTGATGATGATTTTGAGGTCCATAGCAGATGACAATTGATGTGCTTACCTGGGTCGCATTGTTTGGTGGTATGCTGTTGCTGTTTTTTGGAGGTGAGATATTAGTCCGTGGTGCAGTAGGGTTGGCTCAAAAACTTGGCGTTTCTCCTCTACTGATCGGTGCAACAGTGGTGGCGTTTGGCACCTCAGCTCCCGAATTAGTTGTAAGTATTGATGCTGCAATTCAAGGCGTAGTTGATGTTGCTATTGGAAATGTTTTTGGCTCAAATTTAGCGAATCTTCTTTTAATACTTGGCATATCGGTAGCATTAACTCCTATTATCGTCGAACCTAAATTTGTGAGAAGAGACTCAGCTGCCTTATTATTAACTACAATCGCTGTTGTTGGTTTGGCATTTCTCATGGAAATACCTTGGTATCTGGGGTTGATAATGATATTGGTGCTTATAGCACATGTTACTTATGGTTACTGGAAGGAGAGAAACCTAAAATCACATAAAGTTAGTATTCCAACGGATTTGTATCAAAATCTTAATGTGGAATATAAAGAGAAACCGATATGGCTTTCCTCTTTTTATTTGTTTCTTCGTATTCTCGGTGTGATTTTTGGGGCACATTTTCTTGTTGACAGTGGTACAAATATAGCTCGTGCAGTAGGCATTTCTGAGGCTGTAATAGGATTAACGGTTGTTGCTCTAGGAACAAGCTTGCCTGAACTTGCAACATCAATTATGGCTGCAATCAAACGGCATGGAGATGTTGCATTAGGGAATATACTTGGATCAAGCCTTTTCAATATTTTAGGTATACTGGGCGCTGTCGCCCTTGTGCGACCGGCTCCAATTCCACAGGAAATTGTGAGCTTAGATCTCTGGATTTTACTAGGCGTTACACTTATTGTTTTTTTACCAGTCTATGTAGGTTGGAGATTAGGACGTTTTTTTGGTATATTACTCCTGATCCTTTACATTGCTTATATCGTTCACCATTTTATGTAATTAGGAACTCATAATTATTTATCACATGGTACGGGGTATGTTATGGAACCCTCAGGATATGTTTGTCCTGCTTCAAAACAGGTAATTAAACCTTTCCCATCAGCCCAGTATAGGTGCGGGTTAAGGCCATTTGATCCATCTTTTAGATAAAAACTATGACCCCAATGTCCGTTACGATCCTGTGCGCGCCTGAACTGTCTGCCAAGCTGGAAATGTAGATGTCTTGTTTGGGCAATGCACCTGAATTCAAAATGATTATTACCTAAATTTCCAATCAATTGTCCACGTTTAACGATATCTCCAGTGCTAACAAACATTTCTCCAAGGTGGCCATAGAGGGCAATGAGATTCTCTCCGTCAATCCCCTTGCCATGGTCAATAGCAATAGTAGGGCCCCAACACTTTTCAATTGACGCTTCTAACACTTTTCCAGCTGCGACGGCAATTATTGGTTGACCATTATCGCCTATGATATCGATTCCTTGGTGATCTTGCTGACGCAATTTAAAATTAACACCCATTCTACTTTTATAATCTGATGCTATTGAAGGGGCACCTGGAGGATAAACCAATTTGATTTTATTCTTTGCTTGAGAAGTCTGGCTGCCCAAAACATATGAAGAAATTGATAAAACTAATAGAGCATAAAATATTTTCCTCACAGTTTTTCCTCTAATAATAACTTTAAAACATTAAATATATTAGATTCTAGTAAATATGGTGAATTTTTTCTTATTTAAGAAAAACTCTATATTCTATATTTTTAAGATTTATTATAACACTCAATGTCTATATTCTTGGAAAGCTATTAAAATACGAAGGACAAAATGCTAGATACAATTATTAGAGGAGCCCATATTGCAGACGGTTCAGGGAAAAGTATTTATCAAGCTGATTTAGGAATTATGGGAGATAAAATCGCTGAAATTGGTAATATCAAGGCTTCGGCTAAGACAATAATAGATGCAAATGGTCTTATACTTTCACCAGGTTTTGTAGACGTTCATACACATTATGACGCCCAACTAACGTGGGATAAATATGCAAGTCCCTCTCCTTCTTTAGGTGCTACTACGGTTGTTATAGGTAATTGTGGGTTTAGTATTGCCCCTTGCCCACCAGAACAACGCAGAAGAATATCAAATAACCTTGCAGAGGTAGAAGGTATGTCAATTTCTGCATTAGAAGCAGGTATAGACTGGAATTTTGAGTCTTTTGGAGAATATATAGAATTACTTGAAAGAAAAGGTTCCTATCCAAATGTTGCCTGTTTCGTCGGGCATTCAGCTGTGAGAACAGCAGTATTAGGTAGAGAAGCATCGGAACGATTGGCCACTGATGACGAATTATTGATTATGAGTCAGATAGTATCTGAGTCGATGCAATCTGGAGCTATCGGGTTTTCTAGTTCACAATCTTTGAACCACAATGGAGCAAATGGTGTGCCAATGCCTTCTCGTTTAGCCAGTAAAGATGAGTTTAAGTCATTAGTTGCTGCTATCGGTGAATGTGGGCATGGTGTATTTCAATTAACAGTTGGGCCTCATGCTGAGATGTCGTTTCTGGAAGATATTGCTCAAGAAAATAACTGTATTGTGATGATGACTGCTGCACTCCATAATGAGGCATTTCCCGACCGTGCTATCGGCATGCTAAATGGTGCATTAGATGCCCAGAGGCGTGGCAATGGTCTATGGGCCCAAGTATCTTGCCAGCCTTTGTCTATGGATTTTTCACTGACTTCAGCATTTCCTTTTCAGCCTTTTGAAGCTTGGAAGGAACTTGGTAAATTAAATAAAACAGAATTATCAAAGATTCTAAAATCAATTGATTATCGCCAAAAATTTAAAAAAGAATTAATGTCACCCGCACGAGGTAAAATTTTTTATGGAGATTGGTCAAAGGTTAGTATTGCCCAAGTTTCAAGTAGAAAATTTCAAGACATGGAAGGTCTTTCAATAAGCGAATTAAGTAAACAGTTAGACAAACATCCTGTTGACCTAGTTTTCGACATTGCCCTTAACGATAATTTAGAAACAATTTTTAACGCAGCCCTTCTAAATTCAGATGAGGATGTTGTTGCTGATTTTCTAATTCATGAAGCATCACTTATAAGCCTTTCAGATGCCGGAGCTCACCTGCGTTATATGTGTGATGCCGGATACGGTCTTCATCTTTTAGGACATTGGGTGAGGAACAAAAAAATTATGAGTTTAGAGGACGCAATTAGACGATTAACAACGTTACCTGCGAGTTTATTCAATATTAAAGATAGGGGACATTTATTGCCCGGAAAGTTTGCTGATTTGGTGCTGTTTGACAAAGATGAGATTAATTTGGGGCCTTTAAAGAGATTCGATGACCTACCCAATGGGGAATCTCGGATGATGAGAGAGCCAATTGGTGTTGAGGGTGTTTGGGTGAATGGGCAAATGGTATTTGATGGAAAACAATATAAGAATATTCCATCGCCCGGGAAAATCCTACGTGCCTAGAAATGTTTATGCAAAGCAGCATATACTTTACCAGCTCGAATTTAAGTAAATTTTCAGTTAATTCAACTTGGAAATTTATCCAGTTAAAGTTATAAGGTGCTCGAATGTAAAATCAAATAAGTACTTTGAGATAAGTTGTGAGTTAAATTAATATTGTGCTGGTTTCAGGATTTTAAAAGTTATACATTTACAGCGAGAGTTATATATTTAGGAGTTTTATATAGGTTATGGAGGGTTTTATGCTCCAAGAACCTAATTTTACTATGAAATATTAAGCCCAGGTAGCTCAGTTGGTAGAGCAACGGACTGAAAATCCGTGTGTCGGCAGTTCAATTCTGTCCCTGGGCACCACTTCCGGTTGTAGCCATTTTTATTAATTGCACATTTTGATATTAATCTATGTATATTTGACTATAACACTGAATGGATATAGAAAATGGTTTGTTACCTGAAGGTTTTTCTTTATTATCTCTCAATCTTTATTTTTAAAGAAAAGTTCTATTTCAAAACATGGAGACCCAGATGACGTTGAGAATAAATGCTGAAGCCCCTAATTTTAAAGCCGATACAACTGAAGGTGTAATAACTTTTCATGAATGGATAGGTGACAGTTGGGCAATTTTATTTTCACACCCGAAAGATTTTACTCCTGTATGCACCACAGAGTTGGGTTACATGGCAAGGCTTAAGCCAGAATTTCAGAAACGTAATTGTAAGGTGATTGGACTGAGTATAGATCCAGTTTCAGATCACGAACGTTGGGTTGGGGATATAGAAGAAACTCAAGGTACTGCAGTAAATTATCCCCTTATTGGTGATACGGATCTATCAGTTGCAAAAGCTTACGATATGTTGCCAGAAGATGAATCAGGAAATTTCGAAGGTCGTACGGCCGCTACAAATGCAACAGTTCGTTCTGTTTTTATAATAGGTCCCGATAAAAAAATTAAAGCAATGCTAACTTACCCAATGAGTACAGGCCGTAATTTTGATGAGGTACTTCGTTTGCTTGATTCTTGTCAGCTCACAGCGACACATCAGGTTGCAACTCCTGTAAATTGGAAACAAGGTGAGAACGTCATCATTGTTCCGGCGGTTTCAGATGAAGATGCGAAGAAAAAATTTCCTAATGGTTGGGAATCCCCTAAGCCTTACTTAAGGATAGTACCTCAGCCAGATTAATGATTCTAATAAGAGATTTTTAAATTGCGGTTTTATATCCAAATAAGTTGTTTTTAGGAATCTATTTTTGTTCGTTTATCTTCACTAATAGGATATCTGGGTCCAAGGTTTTTGCTAAAGTCTGCACCTGTAGGGTTTTGAAAAACTTTAAGCTCAAAAAAGGGTAGGACACTTAGAAGGTGATCGATCAAGTCAGATTGAATTCCTTCATAACGAACCCAGTTAGTATCATTGGTAAAAGCGTATATTTCTAAGGGTAAGCCTTGTGCAGAAGGTGCCAATTGTCTCACCATCAATGTCATGTCATTACGAAAACGCGAACTCTCTTCCAAATATGCTTGGCAATAGGCTCGAAAGGTGCCCAGATTAGTCAGGGCTCGCCGGTTTATTGGTAGGGCTGCTATTTCATCTTCATCCAATCCAGCATTTGCTGAGGCAAGTTCAGCCTGTTTTGTTTTGAGGTAAGATTCAAGGCGTTTGAAGGTTTTAAATCGCGACATCATTTCATCATCACAAAACTTTACACTGGCTTGGTCGATAAGCAAACTACGTTTGATTCTTCGGCCTCCAGAATCACTCATTCCACGCCAGTTCTTAAATGAGTTTTCCATGATTTTATAAGTGGGGATTGAAACGTAAGTATTGTCCCAGTTTCTTACTTTCACAGAATGTAGGGCCATATCTACTACTTCACCATCTACACCAAACTGTGGCATTTCAATCCAATCACTTTTACGAACCAAATCATTTGAAACTAATTGTATACTAGCGATTAGGGAGAGAATAGTATCTCTAAATACAAGTAGTAAAACAGCAGTAATAGCACCCAATCCACCTAATATCCCCCATGGTGATCGGTCAACTAAGATACTAATGACAATAATAGCACCTAATAAATATACTAAGAGTTTACCTAGTTGTATGTACCCCTTAATGGGACGTTCTGCCGAAACTGGATAGAGTTGATATATATCCATTGCTGCGGTTAGCAGCCTAGCAAGCATTAGAGTAATTATAAGAAAAATAAATGCGAGAATAACGCGTCTGCCAAGCCCAATCATCTCAGGGTAATGGGCAGCTCCTACATATAAAATGATAGCAGGAGCAAGGTAAGCGGTGAGTTTAAATATTCCGCGCTGTGCAATGAGGTCATCCCATTGACTTGGTGTACGTGCTATAGCTCGATAGACTAGTGGGACAGCTGCAAACCTTACTAGGAAATAGGCAAGTAAAGCTGCTCCTACAAGAAGAACAGGGTAACTCCAAACTGCGTCTCCAAAAATTTCATCCACTCTTTGATTTAGCAAATTAATCTCCGCTATCCTGTCTTAGGTTGCCTAACTGTGTTATTAATTTAACAAATATTTTTTATTTTTGCATTTGACACTAAAAGTCTCTTTTTAATGAGGCATGTGTATTAATTATTGTAATAACAAATTTTGACTAGAATAATAGGCTATTATTCGAATATTGAAACACGGGAGTTAATATTATGGGCAATGTGTACCTTGTCGGTGTTGGGATGACTTCATTTGGTAAGTTCTTTGATAAATCTGTAAAGGATTTAACGAGAGAGGCTGTTGATGCTGCCCTTACTGACGCTGATGCTGTGATCACAGATATCGAAGCAGCCTGGTTTTCGAACACAACACAAGGTGTTATTGAGGGACAGTTTTTAGTGCCTGGTGAGATGGCACTAAGGAATATGGGTTTTGAAGGTATTCCTATGACCAATGTTGAAAATGCATGTGCAAGTGCATCAACAGCCTTAAATGGTGCTGTCACAGCTATAAAAGCAGGTGTTGTGGAAGTTGCTATAGCTGTTGGTGTGGACAAAATGTATTCCGAGGATAAGTCAAAATCCTTTGAAATATTTGATGGAGCAATTGATGTTCATAGAAGAGAGGAAGAATTTGCAGCTCTGGAGAAATTGGGCGAGGGAGTGAATCCTCCACCAGACGAAATAATCCCAAATCAGCAACGTAGCCCATTTATGGACGTCTACGCATGTTTTGCAAAACAGCATATGAAAATGTTTGATTTGACACAACGGCAGCTTGCTGCTGTTGCTTCAAAAAACCACTGGCACTCTACAATGAATCCAAAATCTCAATTTAACTTTGAGGCAAGTATAGATGAGGTTCTTGATGCCCGGCTGATTTCATGGCCATTAACACTTCCAATGTGTTCGCCAATTTCGGATGGAGGTGCTGCTGCTGTAGTGTGTTCTGAAGATGCACTTAAGCGCTTCGATAATAAGAGGGCCATTCGTATTTTAGCTTCAGCCATGGGCACAGGTATCAAGAGATCACCAGAGGATCTGGAGAATCACATCACCAGACGTGCGGCAAGAAATGCTTATGAAGTTGCTGGTATAGGCCCTGGCGAAATTGATGTTGCTGAAGTTCATGATGCAACGGCGATGGGTGAAATTACGCAATCAGAGTGTTTAGGATTATGTGAATTTGGTGAAGGAGGAAGTCTAGCTGAAAGTGGTCAAAGCAAACTTGGCGGGCGTATCCCTATAAATCCATCTGGCGGGTTAGAGTCTAAAGGCCACCCCATAGGAGCAACAGGACTAGGGCAGATCTATGAATTAAGCAATCAACTCAGAGGGGAATGTGGGGATAGGCAAGTAGATGGTGCTCGTTTTGCTATAGCAGAGAATGGCGGAGGAATTTATGGAATTGAGGAAGCAACATGCTGTATAACTATATTAGGTAAGTAGTTAATATGATTTTAAAAACTAATTAATTCATGGAAAGGTAGGATTTATCTTTATATAAGTTATTTTTACTAATACAGATTACTAATAATTACCAAAGCTTAATGTTTTAAAAATGACAGTAGGCCGATTTATGAGTGAAGAGAATCTATGAGTGAAGAGAATCACATATTTAGATCCGCTATAAACCCAGATAAATCTTGGCTTATATTATTACTTTTTCTCAACGGAATAATCTACGGAATGCATTTTGTTGCAAATAAATGGGCCGTAGATAGTGGAATCCCAGTTTTTGCTTATATTTTTTGGTATTCATTTATTGCAGGAGTAATACTTCTTTTGCTCTGCATTTGCTTGCGGGAATTTCCAAAGCTATCACCCAAAAGTTTATTTGTTTTTGCAGTGATGGGGACCACCGGTATTGCAGCCCCACTGGCTCTGCTTACATGGACAGCATCAAAACTACCAGCAGGTGTTATTGGACTTGTTGTTGTTATGTCACCTGTATTTACATACATCTTTTCAACAGTTCTAAAAATTGAAAAATTTGCTTGGCTAAGGGTTCTAGGGATATTAATCGGCTTTGGCAGTGTTTTACTTGTCTATTTACCTGATGCAAGTTTGCCTGATCCATCAATGGCCAGCTGGCTTTTGATTGCCCTGATAGCACCAATATGTTTTGCAGCAACAAATGTATTTGCCGCTATTATTCGGCCTCCAAAAGTATCCTCGCTTGCTCTTTCTGCAGGCATATTACTTGGTGGATCCTTAGTTATGCTCCCAATAATGCTTATTTCTGGTGAGTATTGGATTCCTCCTGCTGATATGATGCTTGGCAATTATGCCCTGATAACAGCTATTTTGATAAACCTTGCAATTTGGTGGATGTTTCTTGAGATTGTTAGAAATGCTGGACCAGTGTTTTTTACTCCATCTAATTATGTGATTGTTTTATCCAGCATTGGGTGGGGGGTAGTAATTTTTGGTGAAAAACCAAGTATATTCATCTGGGGTGCGGTAATTATGATGTTTGCTGGGGTATTTCTAGTTAATTATGGTCAAATAAAGAAAAAATCTTGATACAATAATTCAATTATAAATTCTAAAATTTCGTTTTTTTTTGATAAAAATGCAAATTAATTAAGAATCCTACTTGTTTCTTTGCATTTACAATGACAATCTCTAATATTGTATGTTTTTAACCCTAATTTCTTGGGTTAGTTATGATTATTAACAATGTTAGTTAGAGGTGATCTATAAAGGAGGGAGACTGGGATGTCTATTAATAAGACATTTAGGAGCCTAATAAAGGCTACCGCAGTATTCGCTATCTTAGTCGGTGGTTATATGTCGATAGATAAAGCGGAGGCTGGCAAAGACACAATGGTAATAGCCATTGGTGGTTTGCCGCAAGGAATTGATTTAGATAAACATGTAAGCCCAACTACTTGGAGTATGGGTGCACAGGTTATGGAAGATGGAATGAGTTGGGAATGGGTTGACTTCCCATTTAAAACTGGAGCTGGTTGGGATCCTTCAACGATTCCAGGTTTTGCATACCCTGATTATTTCGGAGCACAAAAATTAGTTCCAGGAATTATTGAAAAGTGTGAATTGGATGCAGACGGAAAACGTGCCGTATATCATCTTCGCAAGGGTGTAATTTCTCCATGGGGCAATGAGTTCACAGCTGATGATATGCTATGGAGAATTGAACGTGGTAAGGCAACAGGGGCTATCAACAACTTTCTTGAGTTTCTGCTCAATTTACCGGGTCAAACTATCAATCCACCAGAATCAGGTGGTTATACCAAAATAGATGATCATACTGTTGAAATCACATCTTCTGCTGGGATGCCTTTAGGGTGTAAGCGTTTCACAAACTATTATGATGCTTTCCTAGATTCAACTGAAGTAATGAAGCACGCAACAGAAGACGATCCTTGGGCTGATAAGTGGGTGGCAACTAATGGAGGCGGATTCGGAGCCTATAAAATCACTGAGTGGTCTCCAGGAAAACGTGTTGTTATGGAGTCTAATGAACAATATTGGCGTGGAGCTCCCGAGATTAAAAAAATAATTTATCTCGTGGTTCCTGAGTCAGCAAACCGTGTAGCTTTATTGCAACAAGGTAAAGTTCATATGGCTGAAGGACTAACTCCTGATGAAATTTTGTCATTAGATTCTTCTGACAAAGCTCGGGGTGTTGCAGTCCGCGGTAATCAGTCTATGTGGGTTGTTATTAACAATACATTGCCCCCATATGATAACGTTAAAGTCCGTCAGGCAATCAATCACTTGATTGATCGTGAGGCTATAGCAAACAATATTTATCATGGGATGATGAATGTATGGCAGGGTGTAATGCCAAGTACATATCCCGGATATGATAAGTGGTTAAAGTATGACTACAATATTGAAAAAGCTAAGGCACTCTTGGCTGAAGCTGGATATGCTGATGGATTCGACGCCGAATTTGCATTCAGTGCAGCTGAAGCAACTCAAGAATCTATAGCAATATTGCTGCAGAGTGCTTTCAAAGCGGCGGGAATTAATCTAACGTTGAAAAAGCTCCCAGTTGCTGCACATTCTGATCTCATTATGAGTAAGAAGGCTTCATTGGGTCTGTGGACAGATATGCCTATCCAGCCAGATATTAACTATGCTTTAAAATTGGTTTGGCCAACAAATGCATTAGTTAACTATCATAACTTTAGTGATGAAAAGGTGGATGCTACCCTCAAGAAATGTGAGGGCGAGGTTGATGCAAAAGCACGCATTGAGTGCCATGCTGGGATACAAGAACATATCCATGATCTTGCACCTCTAGGGTGGATTGGCGAGCAGTATTTTGCTGTTGGCTTATCTAGGGCAGTCAGCGGTTTCCGTTGGTATACCACTCAGTATTATCATGTTAACGAAATGTCTATTGCGGAGTAATTATAACCGTAATTAGATACAAAATTAGTGTAGTGGCGGCGTAGAATATTTACGTCGCCACTTCACTCGAAAATGGTTGGCATTTATGCGCATACTTATTTATATCGGACGACGCCTGATATTTTTAATACCCCAGGTTCTTCTGATTTCATTTATTACTTTTACACTCGTTCGTATGTTACCTGGCAATCCAGCAAGGATGTCCTTGGGACCTCTTGCACCTGAGTCTGCTATTGAGGCATTAAATGCAAAACTATTTTATGATCGTCCTATTCCTGAACAATATTGGATTTGGTTGCAAAATATTTTTACCGATTTTGACCTAGGCGAGTCTTGGGTAAATGGGTCAATGGTTATTGACGATATGGTACAGCGTATACCTGTTACACTTGAGGTTATGGTTTTAGCCCTTATTTTGGTAGCCATTGTTTTAGTGCCGCTAGCTATTGTAACTGCAGCAAAAACAAAAAATCGGATAGTTGTCTTTTTTCAAAATATTACCTTTGGCTACGGTATGCTAGCAGGAGCATTACCAGACTTCTTGCTCGGGCTTTTATTAATTTTTATTTTCTTCACTAATGCTGGGATTATGCCTGGCCCTGAGGGACGGCTAGGCATACTAGATTTCGAGCCGCCATTTGTAACAGGTTCTATTTTATTAGACTCACTTTTTGCTGGAGATTGGGATTTATTTTGGAGTGGTGCCTGGCACCTAGCAATGCCAGTATTCACTCTGGCATTTGTATATGGGGCACCGATCTTCAAGATGTTAAGAAGTCAAATGGAGGGAGCACTAACAGCAGATTATACAACCTATGGAGAAGCCATAGGTTTAAGGTCACGCACAATCTTTATTCGTGCCGCTAGGGTCGCATCAGGACCTACACTTGTTATTACAGGCGTTGTTGTGATGTTTCTTTTGGGTGGTGCTGTATTAGTAGAAACAGTTTTTAATTTAAGTGGTTTGGGTCAATATGCTGTTCAAGCAATTGTTACAGCAGATTATGCACCTATCCAGGCCTTTGTTTCATTTGCTGCAATTTTTACAATGCTAGTCTATCTTGCTGTTGATTTAGCGCACTTTGCGATGGATCCACGGATAAAGATAGGCGGCTCTGACACGTGAGTGATTTGGTAATATGTGGCTTCGATTAAAAGTAACTCTTCGTGATTTGCCAAAATGGCAATTAGCCGTAATAATTATGTGGTTAGGATTTATATTCCTTACAGTTTTTGGACCAATGATTGCTCCTTTTCCTACAGAGGTTGCTGATCCAACTAATCGGCTTGTGCCACCAAATGGCACACACTGGTTTGGCACGGATGAAAATGGAATAGATATTTTATCACGTGTTCTAGCGGCCCCTCGTACTGATATTGTAATTGCAGTTATAGCTACAGCATTGTCAGTATTTTTGGGTTCTCCACTTGGAGTGGTTGTGGCTCTCTATGAGAGCCGAAAGGGTGCAATCTCTTCAGCAGGTGCCGATATTTTCATGAGACTACTGGAGGTAATACAATCTTTCCCAGTATTTGTTTTTGCAATGGTATTGGTGGCAGTCTTCAGTGGTAGTCTTGTAAATATTATCATTGCCATTGCATTTGTGAACATGCCGGTATTTGTCCGCTTAGTCCGATCTGAAGTTTTATCACTTGTCCAGAGGCCTTTCTCGGAGGCAGCCCGTGCAGTAGGTAATACCGAAATGAGACTTGGTTTTCGTCATATATTACCAAATGCCACTCCAACGGTTGTTGTTCAAGTCTCTGTAACTGTTGGGTTCGCAATTCTTTTGACAGCTGGTTTAAGCTTTGTTGGGGCCGGTGTTAAACCTCCAACCCCTGAATTAGGTGCAATGATTGCAAGCGGTTCAAAGTATTTAATCATTGGACAATGGTGGCCTGCACTTTTCCCCGGTGTAGCACTAGGGTTAATAGTTTTTTCCTTTGGTATTGTCGGCGAGGTGGTAAATAAAGTTCTCGACCCCCGTGTTGTCCGCGACGGTAGTGATCGTAGACGTAAGTTATCAATAGAAAAAACATCGACAAGTGATATTTCAACTGAGGTTCCGCTTGAGGTTATGTCTACAGCTGAAAATCCAGTTTTGGAAGTTAATAACATTTTTGTTCAGGCAGGACCAAACGATGATCAGGGAATACTAAATGACGTTAGCTTCTCTATAGGCCCAGGAGAGAGTTTAGCTATTGTCGGCGAATCAGGGGCAGGGAAAACTATACTTCTTAAGTCAGTTTTAAAGCTTTTACCTTTTCCATTAGAAATCAATTCAGGTTCAGTAAAATTTGAGTATGCTGATCTCTTAGCTTTAGACCGAGAAAAGATCAGGCCTATGCGTTCGAGAGATATAGCTGCAATTCTTCCTAATGCAAAGTCACATCTTCATCCTCTAACTAACGTAGGTGATATGATAGTTAGTGCACTACAGGCTCACGAGAAAATTAAAAAGAATCAAGCAAGACAACGTGCGATTGAACTTCTTACTATGGTAGGAATAACTGACCCAGAAAATCGATTAAAAGCATATCCACATGAACTAAGTGGTGGAATGGCACAGCGTATATGTTTAGCAATATCACTAATGTATAAACCAAAGATTTTAGTGGCAGATGAGCCAACAGCAGGTTTAGACGTGACAATTCAAAGGCAAGTGCTTGACTTGACTAAGAAGCTAGCTGAGGAGTCAAATACAGCAAGGCTAATAATCACTGGTGATTTGGGTATAGCAGCACATTATTGTGATCGTGTTGCTGTAATGCAAGCTGGTAAGATTGTAGAGGCAAATTATACTCATAAACTATTCAAGAATCCGATGCACCCACATACTAAACAATTACTTGGTTCCGTTAGAGATTAATTTAATCTAAAAAATCAATTAAATCACATTGTTGATCTTAATTTTTCAGTTTCTTCAATATTAACTTCAAGGTTGTCATCAGCTCTTGAGCCCTTAAGGATTACTCCGTATACCGATTTTG